>Ga0307376_10000245_pt1 | contig 72536 bp, 133 predicted proteins | sample TR2MG_FD_202536 | JGI IMG/M metagenome (GOLD analysis project Ga0307376, IMG submission 202536) | Soil microbial communities from Risofladan, Vaasa, Finland - TR-2 | ecosystem: Environmental > Terrestrial > Soil > Coastal area > Acid sulfate soil | place: Finland: Risofladan, Vaasa | collected...
CTACTGTTTTTGATTTAGTTCTTTTGGTTTCATCCAAAGGCATGATTTCAAAACCATATAATTTTTTTGTATTAAAAGAAAACCCACTTTCACAGTCATCATAAACCCATTTGAATTTATCTAAAAACTTATAATGTGCTGATGCCACTACCTCGCAAGCCAAAAAAGTTTTTCCTGATGACTTGTCTCCTACAAAATTAATTACCTTTCCAACAGGATAACCAAGCCCCTCCCCACCACCTACTTGAATATCTAATAATTCAGAGCCAGTTAAATATCTATTTGCCAATGGCTTTTTAACCTTTTTAGTCAGTATTTTCTTTTCTATGTTATCTGTTTCTTCACTCATTATTACTTCCAAAATTAAAGTAAATCCTAAATCCCATATTCCAATTTTTACCAAATACCAAAATAAAAGCAATCCAAAATCCTTTTGGTAAATAATTTCTTAGTAATATATTGATAGTAGGAAGTACAAAATCTGGGGTAAACATATATCCAGGCACCTTATATAATTTTTGAAAATCTAATTTCAATTGTTTTCTCCTTAAAAATCCCGGAAGGTTTATGTTAAATTATTCTTAATAACACTGTTTTGAATTATTTATGATTCCTTCCGGGTTATTATTTCACTTGGCTTTAAGCTTCTTTTGTTCCTTAGCACAATCTGCCCATAGATCACACTCTTCACAATCTTTAGGGAACTTATCACAGTCCTTACCAAATATATGCTTTTTAGGGCATTTGAAAACAGTAACAGGCTTTCCTACTACAGTTTTTTTAGCAACGGGTTTTGCCTTAGCTTTCGGTGCTGGTTCATCATCCTCCTCATCTTCATCTTCATCTGATTCCTCATCTTCATCCTCAGATTCTTCCTCGTCGGTATCCTCATCAGCATCGTCGTCTTCGTCATCGTCCACATCGTCTTCATCCTCGTCTACTGGATGGCCTTTAGTTTTTCCCTTTGCCTTGGGTTTCTCATCTTCATCATCGTCAGAACTATCTTCATCCTCATCACCAAATAATATTTTCTTAGCTTCATCATAAGTATTAAGAATCATTAGTTCATCAAAACTAATTGCCTTCTTTACCCATGAATCGTCAAGAGGATCATCCCTATCGGAAAATGAGAATGACTTGTATTCAAGGAACTTTATAGATTTCCCATTGATTACTGATTCGGTTTCTGCCGCCCTGAAATTGATTGACTTACCATCATCGATATCTACGAAGTCGACGATACCACCATCGTCAGCGCTTGCTTTGGCTTCCTCAATTAATTCCTTTTCAAATAGAAAATGGGAAATAGGCCAAATCTGTACTTCATCAGGATTATTCTTTATATCGCGGACATTATAAAAACATTGTCGCTTTGCCTTAAGTGCTCCGGCCTCATCCTTCTTGCCTTCATTGTAAAATGCCTGACGCTGTTCACAAATCGGGCATGGCTTATTGAAGTTTTCTTTATTGCAAATAATCTGTGCTTGCGTCGGGCCAATATTGGAATGAATCCAAAGGTCAAGCATATATGACTGATCACCGACTTTTGCATCTCCAGTCTTTACTAACGGATCATTCTTTGTTTTGATTTCATAGGGGATAATATCAATCTTGTTCTTGCCTTCTTTTGGCTTATAAAACTTGATATCCTCTACAAGCTTCCAATTCATTGCAGATGGCCTTGTACCTGCCCCGCGATCCTTTGACTCATAAGACTTCTTTAGCCGATCCTTTAGCGAATTACTCTTTTTCATAGTTCTCCTTTAATTGCTAATGTAACTTTGGTATTTTCTGTTAAATCAAATAATGGAATGAATCCACCGCCATCTGCAATATTAAATCCAAAACCTAATTCATTATTCATATCGGGATTTTTATAAAGATATGCCAAACTTTTATCGCCATTACTTTCTAGCCAATACCATGATCTTTCAAATTTTTCCCACATTTATTTGCCCTTATCTGACATTTGATATTTTCTATACTTTACCGTAGCGGCATCAAGGGCCTTCAAAACATCATCTGGTTTTTGTCCATCTGCTACAGTAGCAACAAAATTAATATCCTCTGTTTCATAGTTGCCTAAATTAAATTTGCGGGTAAATGATACTTGAGTAATTTTAATATCCATTAGTGGTAATTATCCTCCATTTTTATTTCATAACCTAATTCTTGATAATGCTTTGCTAAATATTCTACTGCCGATGAACTTTGAAAAGGAATCTCTACTCCATCAACTTTCAGTAAATAACAAAAGGGTTCATTACTAATGATGCATATTTTATTCATATTATTTCTTCTTTAGTTTGCTTCTGACTTCACGCTCTGCCTGTTCCGTTCCACCTTCCTTCTTTCCACCATTCGGCGTCGCATAAAATCCACCAATAAGCAACTTCACTTCATTATCAATCATTCCCTTTCGATGCTCCATTGCAGATACTGCCGCGATTAGAGTATTTACTTCATGCTGATTTTCAATGAACTTATCTTTATATTCCCTTACCTGAACATCAGACGCCACCTTCCCAGCAATACTCGCTTCTGTTTTCTTTCCCCATTTTCCTTCGTCCCAATTTTCACGATAATTACCGTCAGCTTGGGCAGTAGCAAGTTTCAAAGCATCCTCAGAATCGCCTAAAGCATTCTTGGCCTCTGCAAGCTTGTTTGCATAATACCAATAGACAGATGCGTGCTTCTCGCAAACCTCATCAAGCTGGTATTTATTGAACTTGATATCTGATTCAAAATCTCTTGTCATTTATTCTCCTTATTTTTATACCATTTAATTCCAAATCTACTTACATAATGACACTTTTTATTATTGATAGTGTTCATCCCACTTTCTTGAATAGTAAAAAATCTTTTGATTATTCTATAAAAAGCAAACCAAAATCTATCATCAATTCTTATCAATTATTTTCTCCAAATAGAAAAGTAATATTTTTACATAAAGGAATAATTATAAATTACTCCTCCTCTTCCTCGTCGTCAGCTTCCTCTACATCATCGTCCTGATCCTCTGCTTCGGCATCATCCTCGTCGTCATCGTCAGCGGGTTCAGGGGCAGGCTTGGCCTTAGCTTTCGGAGCCTTGGTAAGGGCCTTCTTCTCGGTCTTGGCCTTGGAGGCAGGCGCCTCATCCTCGTCACCATAACTAAGCTTGTCAGGATTGAACTTCGCGACTTTGGCAGAGAGCTTGGCAAGAAGGGCATTGTAAGCCTTTAGAACCTTCGCAACATCCTTAGCACTAAGATTCAATCCACCACGGCCACGAGTCCGGGTAAATCCTGCAGCATCAACAGCCTGCTTGACAAGCCCTTCATCAAACCCCACTGCCACTAGATCACGTACAGATGCCATAAAAATCTCCTTGAAAATATTTTATCTATTCATACGAATAGATTATTTACTCTTTATAATTTATTACTTCCATAAAACATTTATTACAAAATAAATATGGTTCAGTATGGTTCAATATAATTGAATCTGGGTAATCTCTTCCTAATAATCCCCCTTCATTCTCTCCATTAATAATTTTCCATAATTGACCATTAAGCAAAATACCTTCTTTAATTATCTCTTTACATTTTCTGCAAACAAATCCATCTAATTTGCCATCTTGTCTTATTCCCATTTTATTTTCTCCTTATCTATATTATACATCATCTTTAATAATTTTTTCAACAAATTGCATTAAAGCAATCTAATATAATCCCAAACTTTCCTGATGAATATGTAGGTTCCATAAACGCTTCCATAGTGATTGCAGCCTGCTTATTAGTTGATTTCAATAATACTGCCGACATATACCCTAAAACAATATATCTAACCGTCTCAGCATCATCTAGTTTTCCATTTTCCTTTAGCTTAGATAGGATCTTGTTTACTTCATTCCACGGCTTTTTTGCTAACAATGCCCTAGCTAATTCTATAATTTCAATATCATCCTCAGAGCCTTTTGAATCAAGTATTTTTTCAATATCCTTGTCATCATCAGCATTTGATATTTGCTCTAACATTACTAAGGCATTTCTAGGGGAACCTTCACATTTCTCAGCTATGCTTTCAATAATATCATCTGATAGTTTTATCTTTTCTAACTTACAAACTCTATTTATTATTTCTTTAATATTATCAATTGGTAATGAAGCAAACTTTATTTCAGTACAACGGGAGCGAATAGCTTTTATTAGTTTATTTGGGTCAGTAGTGCATAATAGAAAATAAATATGATTTGGCGTGTCTTCCAAAGGTTTAAGCATTGCATTAGAAAAATCTGCTGTCCATTTATGACACTCATCTAGGATATAAACTACATAATTCCCGCTGGCGGGTAGCATACGGATAGATGACATTATTTCCCTAGCAGTATCAATGCCTCTACTATTTGCAGAATTGATTTCCCTGATATCCATATCACTAGTACCTAATTCTTTTGCAATGATCCTTGCAGTAGTTGTTTTACCTGTTCCTGGTGGACCTGATAATAAATAGACGTGGGAATGATTTTTCTTCTTTAGAGAGTTTTGTAAAGCCTTTATCTGAGCTTCATTGCCTACCATATCCTCGAATGATTCTGGTCTGTATTTGACATATAAATTGCTAATGTTTTTCTCCTTCCAACATATTATATACTATCTTTCAAATTTTTATCAGATAATCTTTCAATTTCCTCAAATTGTTCTCCTATAATAGTTAATAAGTTTTTCAAATGTTTTGTACTTGCTCCCATTTTCTTTCCTTTTATGCAATCCTCCGCCCATGTTAAAGATTCTTCCTGTTCTTTTGTCATGTCTATTCCTTTATGAGATTAAGAAATTGGTGCCTAGAAGCTATTCCATACCAAAAACCATAGGTATATTACCTGAAGCAAATCAAACCAGTCCTAGACAATATTAGGAAAACTATATATTAGCATTTCTTTCCATGCTTATATGGACGGGTCGCATTATATTTCATTTTCATAGCAACATGATTTTCAATATCAATTTTCATATATCCGCAAAGATCCAAAATCCTGATAAGAGTGTCGGCAATCTCATCTTCAAAAGTATCTTTGATGAAATCTTCAAAGGATATAGTTTTGCCAAAATGAAAATCTGGGTCAACAAGTTTTGCATAATTATCTTTTCTATATGCCTCCATTGCCTCTCCTAATTCAGAAACAATCAGCATAAGTTTTTCAGGAATATTTACGGTTTCATCATCATAGAAACCATGAGCCTTCGCATTTTCATGGATTTTATCTCGTAGTTCATTCAACATTATTCCCATCCTTTATAATTAATTCTTTTGCATATGGTAATGTCTCAATCCATTTACAAAATTTCTTCCAATGAGGCAACCTATGATTTCGCCTAGCAAAATATATTCGCCTAAGTGTTTGATAATTAGTCATAAAATATCTTGTCTGTAAAAACCCCTCCTTGATGTTTTCCTTATAATTGATAAAATCATCTTCATTTTCAAACTTAGGGGCAGAATGCATAGTTGACTCTGATCCTAATTGTTCATTGCCGATTCTATAAGTAACAAACTCATGCCAAAAATATCTAGGCGCTGTTAATGAATAATAAACTTGTAATCCACGTAAACTTTTTGCTTCATCATCGCCATGTAGGACTAATTTTGAAAGCAATACAATATCGTCTTGAAATGAATATATTTTATTTTGTTTATGTGATAATCTAGCGGCATTAGCGCAAAAAGTAAAATCAGCATCATACGGCCAATGATAATTAAGTATTGTTATATACATTTATTCTCCTTTCAAAAGCCCTGTTACTTTCATTTCTGCCCAACACCCATTCACTTCACTTATTTTTTTCTCGATGAATAATGGAACAATTAACCAGTCAAATTGCTCTCTAATTTTTTGCGTTCCATAATTCCAAACAATATAATCCAAATAATCCTCCTCCTCTGGATAGATATTAGGAATGATGGAATCATGAATTTCCAACAGTACCCTGCTTTTCATTTTCTTTTGCACTAATTTATGTGATACTTGTTGCAATGTCCATAACTTGCAATGACTTGCCGTTCCTTGAACAGGATAATTCAATATTTGATTCCTGGTCATTGGCGCATAGCACCTGAATCCGGTAAGTAATTCTATATATCCTTTTTTCTCATAATCGGCCAATGTTTTTTCTCTAAAAGCATATGCAACATGAAATTTATCCCAAAATTTATCTTCTACATCTTTCATATGCCTTTGCATATCTTTTATATTTTTAATGCCACAAGAAATTAAATGTTCTCTACTTTCCTTATCGCATTCATTCCATAAATTAACCGCAGTATTTTCCCAATAAGAACCATATGTAGTTGCAAATATAAAATTGCTTTTAGTTGTTTGTCTTTCTGATTTCAATACATCTTTTATTTTTCTGATATACACTTCTGCCGCCCAATCCCTATGCATATCAGTAGACGCATCATTGACATATCTTAACCATTCTGGATCTTTATTATAAACGGCATTGATTATCGCTTCCATAGCCTTATAATCATATTCGCCTAATTTGCAATTATGTTTAGGAATAAAGCATTTTCTGATTATGTTCATTACAATTTCATCGCGTACAGGAATATTTTGCAAATTTGGATCACCGCATGAACTTCGGAAAGTTTGTACATTTTCCAATCTAATAGATGCGTGAAGTAGCCCATCGATATTTTCTCTAGTCAATGATGTTAAATAAGTGTCTTTTACCTTTTTCCACTTTCGCCATTCTAATACTTTCTTGACCAATGGCGATTTGTATTTTTCCAATGTAGTAACATCGGTTTTTGCTTTTCCAGTAGCCGTCTTATTCTTATCTGATAATTTATAATCAAGCTTGTCAAATAGTAAATATGCTATATCATCAGCAGCAGTAAATCTAAACTTACTATTTCTATCCCATAATTTCATTTCCTTCATGTTCATGGTATCACGTTCAATAGTTTTCATTTTAGTATTTATTTCTTCAAATGATTCTTTTGCCTGTTCAGAATCAAATGGGAATCCTTCAACTTCTACTCTAGCTAAATCCAATGATGCTTCTGTAAAAAATTTTGCTCCGATGCTTGTATGTTCATCCAACTCCTTCAATTGTTTTTTATACAGTAAATAAGTGAATAATGAATCAAGCCCACCATATAGTAGTAAATCATTTAACGGAGCTTTATCTATTCTATTGAATGCATTGGCACCATATTTTTTCTCTTCAATAGGATCAGGCTTCAAATAGTTTTCTATTGATTCCTCATATCCACCTACATTGAAATATTGTTTGGTCAGTGGCTTCAATCCCACCTTGCCACGATTATCTATTACATGGGCATTTATCATTGTGCAAGCAATAATATTTTTAGGCCAATATCCTAAAATTACTTTTGTCCATACTGATTCAAACTTCGCATTATGACATATCTTTTTTACTTCAGACAACATTGCTTCTTTCCAGGCAAGTCTAAAATTATCATCATCGAAAAATGGAAATGAAAATGCTTCCTTGCCATTGCTTAGTGAAGCTGAAAATATCCTATGCCCTTTCCTATATGGCTTTTTACCTGTGGTCTCATAATCAAATGCAAAATCATTTTTTGAAATATATCGTATTGCATGGATAGCTTCTTTTACATCAACAATCACAGATACTTTTTCTACATATGAATTATATACTTCTAATTCCTCTTTAGTCATTGTAACTTTTTTTACATTGTTTTTTATAACTTCATCGCCGCGAGTAATTGCAGTTTCTTCTAGATCAAAAAAACCTTTAGGCATTATTTATCCTTATTCAAACACATATTTTCAGGATTAAAAACTCCTTCAAAACAAGGATAATAATCATTGGTATTTGTAGTGCCAACTGAAATAACTATTTTACCAGTAATACAATCAATTAAATCTACTACATCATTATTTTGATATGAATCATTATCCCTAATTATTCCCAATACTTTTACTGGCTTGAATGTATTGGTAATTTCCAATCCTTCACGATTTTCTTTAAGTTCATCCATACACGATCTATAACCATCTTCTGAATTTTCGATAGCTGAAATATTTTTACCATCTAAAATAAAATCAACTGTACTTGAATCTGAGTATTCCCAATCATTTTCTTTTGCAATAGTTCCGTATTGACAACCAGTTAAAACATGTCCCCCAACTAAATCTTTTAATTCCATTTTACTCTCCTCCATCGAACGTCGAGATTAACTGAATACCAAACTCCGAAACGAATATAACTCGCGTTCTAACTTTTCCACCAACTTCGGTATTTTTCAAATAGAAACTCTTGCTATATTTAATTCCGCTTTCAATCATGTTATAATCTACGAAAATGCTGATTGGATCAAATTCCTTCTTGAATGGCTTTTCCCATGGAACATTTTCTGTATATTTTCCACTTGGCCGTTGACTAAATACCTCGATAAAATCTTTTGTAAATGTCAATTTAACAGTATCGAAACTTTCAATATTTGTGCTTAATGCTGCTGCCCTATTCACTGCATCAATAAGTTTATTTGGTAATTCATTAGATATATCACCTTTTTCCTTTGCATGGGTAGTGACCAATGTATTGATCTTATCAAATGGGTAATTATCCTGTACTAATCTTTTGCAACTAAATACTGTTTTATCCTCAGTGATGAAATGAACCCATGAATCACTTACATAATACTTTTTAGGATTTGATAATTTAAGCAATTCAGTAACTGCATCGTTATTGATCCAGAAACTATTTACAAACGCTTCATTCAACCCATACCAATTTATCTTTAGTTCATCAGCAGATACCATTACTTGCTCATTGCAGAATAATCCTGATAATTTGGATTTAGATGAAAAATTACACAATTGCATTCCCTCGAAAAACCGTTCTGGAATTGGGGTAAACTTTTTAGAATCAATCTTTATTCCCTGGATACGTTCAATCAGGTTATTTTCTAGCAATGTGATTTCTGCCCGAGCATTTTCTGACTTGATGATCCACATATCATTTTTAGGAATGATAGTAATGGTATCACCTTCATAGCGGGAAATCAGATCATAAAAATCCTTTGCCTTGATAGCGGCTGAAATGTTCTCGCCAGCTTTATTGGTGATAGGAAAATGTACAGATACTGATATTGCATCATTATAAGTATAGATATACCCATTATGAAAAATATAAGTATCCGCGCCTTGCAAAATGGTATTGGAACTTTCTACACCAGGCATTGCCTTTTTCATTGCAGTAAGAAATTCACTTTTATTCAGATTCACTTTGTTCTCCTTTGTATGTTCCTGCATCTATTCGACATTGAATATTATGTTCTATCGCGGCTTCAATTCCATATTCATTCCAGCATTCTTCACACATATCAGTCTGTGAATATGGATATTGACTTTCTGTATCCCCTGTATAAATCGCAATGCTTATATACAATATATGTGGTTTTGTAATTCCACAAAAATTGCATTTGGCTTGCTTCCAGCCATCAGGATCGTTTATAGCCATCAGTCTAATTGCATCGGCATAACGATATGGTTACTATTATCCGTATAAATAAAAGTAATAGCTCTTACAAATTCGGTAAATTGTATTTCCTTTAATGATTTCAATGTCAAAACATCATTCAAGTATTTATAATTGATTGCTAAAGTAGTATTTTTGTATTCTCTAGTTTCATCATAAAATCCTTTCCATTGCATCGACCCCATATTCTTATTTTCCCATTCAACAAAAACCATATCATCTTTATTGTGCTTAATCATTATTCTCTCAGTTGTATCCTTGTTTTTCAATTGCATTATTTTTGAATAAATATCTTTCCATTCAATCAAATCAGGAATGCCAATTGTATAAGTTTGCTTTTCAGGAACTACTTTACGCCAATTAGGAAATTGCCCTTCAATATTCGTCGTACAATAATATAGAATTGATCCTTTGTATTCAAATTGGAATACTGAAAACTTCTTATCTATTTTATATTTTATATTTGAACCTTTTTTCAATAGCCATTCTAAGCATTTTGTATTAGGCAGAATAACCGCCGGGAACTTGTCAAATCCTGATGAATGAAAAAGCCTTCGTCCATCAGTGGCAGCTACATTGCCATCATCAAAATAAATGCCATTCATGAAATATCTTGTCTCATCATCTGAAATAAACTTGAAGGCATTTAACATCAATTCTGCTTGCACATCATTTATATTTACATATTCTCCAGTCAAATCAACTTCAATTTGTGGAAACTTTTCCAGGTTATTTTGATTGCTATTGAACCCATCCAGCTTTTTGAATGCCTTGCTCAGATTGTATTCATAAACACCGTTTTCTTCATTCCCATTGTAATCCATAAACAGGAAACTTTTGATATTTGTTACTTGCAGTCTATTTTCATTCTTGGCAATATAGGAACAAATAGACAGACTGTTTTTTGACAAATCCATGTGTGAAGCAACGTCTAAAAAAGCATTGACAGGGTCAACTACAATTTGTTTCTTTTCATGCTTTGATTCATGCTTGATCTCTTCCCCAAATATATTTACCATACTTACTCCTTTATTCTAGCAATTTAGCATTTTCATTTTTGACATATTCTATCATTCCTACATTCTTATTATATACTTCTTTTCCTTCAAATGATTTTACAATTTCCTTTTCCTCCACATCCATATCTGTATATTTCTTTTGCCCATAATCTTCAGGAAGCCATTTTTTGTATTTGCAAGCAATAATATTGAATCGTCGTAATGTTCCATCATTTCTAAACTTCAAATGCATAGTACCTTTTTTATACAAACTAATAATAAAATGTGAAGATTCTATATTTCGCATAGTACCATCTATAAATGCTTTTTCTATTGCATCTTTCATAGAAACAAAATCTTTTTCATAAGTGAAATAATTCATAACTAAGTCAATATCGTTTAATGCTTGTTCAAAATCACTGCTTATTTTCAATGCTCCACTATAACTATAAAATGGATGACTATAAGTAGAATATAATCTATATGGAATGATTACCTTGTTATTTACATAAAACGATTTGTTTGTTTTCCAACCATTGAAATAATGAATATTCGTTTTACATTCTTCCCAGTAAGAATATTGAGTGGTAAATGTATCAAATAAATCAGCTACTGCTTTATTCAAAATATCTTGATAATTACCTACTAACTTCAATATAAACTCTCTGATATTATTTTCTGTAAAATCCATACTTGATTGTATTTCTATCTGTTTATAAAACTTGTCTTTTTCATTCTTAGTCATTCGCTTTTTTACTTCATCCAAATCCAATACTTTTATCCAATAACTTTTTCTGATATTTGTGATAAAATCATTTATCAGTGCATTCAAATTAGGACCACTACTATGTGAATATGTTTTTTCACTACATGGAGTATCTAAAATTAAAGTATCGCCGATCAATCGTTTATTGGTATAAAAGTAAACAATTATTTCCATGCCTTTATTCAATAATGCATTATACTCTTCTACAATAAATGAAACATTGTTCCGTGAAGCAAGGGATTTTTCTTCATCATCTATTTTAACATTTACTGTTTTTGCTTTATCGGTACATTTATCAAATAAATCATCTTCAATATTCTTTTCAACTTTTATATAAATCAACGCAACTTCTACTTTTGTTTTTCTTTCAGCATCAACAAAAGCATCTTTAATATACTCAATAGAAGCATTCAATTCTTTCAATTTTTGTACTAATGTTCTTCTCATATTTGAATGAGGATTTTTTATAGTTTCAGAATTCAATAAGCAAACAATCTGCCCTGAATATAAAATATCAATAGCTTTCAACAAATGCTTATGTCCATTATCAAAAGGTGGATTCATAATAATTAAATCAAACTTATCTAATCCTGCATAAGTTAGAAAATCAGTATCAATTACTTTATATGATTTTCCAATAAGTACCGAACGCAAATCATAATCTTTTTCAATACAAGACATATTACAAGTGCCATTATATCTATATTGTTCTTTTATATAGTCTAAAATATCGCCTTTACCAGCTGAAGGTTCTAACATATTTGAAATAGTATTGTGATCTATTTTTGACCACATCTTGCTAATGAGTTTTTTGGGCGTTGGATAAAATGTTGCTATCATGCTTATCCTTATTATATATCATTAAACTAAATTTTTCTCTTATATTTTGCACTTTCTTCAACTTTATTATACCCAATGACTTCTTTCCTCATCCTTGAATCTATACATGGCCTACCTAAATCCAGGCATTGCAATACCACGGCCTGATCCGCTATATGCCTGCCCTCCCTAACCTCCATCATTCCTAGTCTTATTATATTATTATGATTTTCCTTGTCAGTGGCATTCAAGCTTACTGCCAAAGTGACATGGTTTATTTTCCTAATATCCTCTGATGCTTGTGAAGTCTTGATATCACTATCAAATGTTTTCTTTTCTGTATGGCTTGCAGTTATTATCGCTATATTCCGTTCATTGGCAAAATCCCGTAATCCTTTCCATATCTTATTTATCCTGTCCCTGTTATCTGTATATTTTCCTCCTGCCTCCATATAATCAGCATAGTCAATAATGATAGTATCAGGAACAAAGTTTTCATAATAATATAGATTATCACAAACACTTTCTATCATTTGTACTGTTGCAGATACCATAGGAATGATTTTTATTCTGCCTTTCCTGTACAATCGCCTAAGCTTCTTTTGCATATCCTCAATAGTTTCTAAATTGGTTCCGTCCATTTCCTTTTCATCTTGCTCTATGGTAAAAAGGCCGTTTTCTGTTTCCTCGAAATGTGCTGAATGAATTGTGCGTTTATATAATGGTTGACCCGTAATGGAGGGCCAGCATCGTTTTATTATCGCAGTATCATTCATTTCAAGTGGGATATAAATAATCTTATTGCTTTGACTCATTGCTATTTCTGCTGTATACCAAAGCCAGAATGACTTGCCTCGCTTGGCCGGTCCAAAAAAACTCATGAAATCGCCACGACAAATAGGTGGGATGATTGTCCCCACAGCTCCAGGGAACGTGATTATTTCATTATGCTCTTTTGTCAATGCTTCCAATATCTTGTTATGATCATGAAGCAAATCAATGCCTTGGCCTGTTGGCTTTTCTACTCTTTTATGATTCGCAATAGCCAAATTACCTTTGTTTGGATCGTTAGAATCTACAGCATCTTGCATCTTTTCAATAGTCAATTTTATATTCTGCATATCCAAATAATTCTTACAGTTATTTATCTCGAAATCAATATTGGTTACTTCTGTATTTTCATATTCACTGGAAATGGATTTTAAGAATAACGAAATTGAATCATTTAATTCTTCATCGTCTTGCAATGATAATTTATTGTTTAGGTACAAATCCTTGATATGCTTATTTGGGCAAGTAGAAAACTCATCAAAAAAGGTTTTAACCCATTGATATATTTGTTTTGCATAGGGAGTCTCAAAAAATTGACTTCTAATCATAGGTAATACTTCTTGACAAAACCTAGTATTAGTTATGAGAAGCGTGATTATTTTTCTCTCCATATTAAGAAGTATACGTTCACGTGTCAAATGATATCCTTATTTTTCTTTTGTATACTTAAGCATCTAGGATTATCTACTGTAAAAGCTCTACATACTTCTGGTCTATCATTATAAATAGAACATAGATTATTTTCATTAAGTGCTATACAAGTTTTATGGTCTTTTTGCTTTCTCATATAAAATGCTTTATTTCTGACTATCAAATATTCAACAGGAATATCATAATTACCATACACTTCTACAGATAATCCCATACAACATCCTGCCTTGCACTTGATACATTTTTCATTAACCAATTTAATCCTCAGTTGGTGTTGGTAATAAATCTTTTATACTTACCAATAATTCTTTTTCTCCATACAATACAAATGTCTTACTAATAATTCCTGGCCCTTCGATATAACTAAAATCAGGATATTGCATTCTGATATTGTCTAAAGTAAATCTGATTTCTTTCCACCAAATCCTTCCAACTTCAAGTTGCAACATAGTTCTCATTTATTTACATCCTTAAGCCCATATATGAAAACCCATAACAAAAAGAAAAGATGCTTTCCAATCATTATCAGGATTGTCAAAAAATTTCCTTCCTGGTTCCCTAAAATTGACGGTGAAATAAGCTACAATAGGAAAACCAAAAATGATTATAGAAAATATATCCTTTCGCCTTCCATCCTTGATAGTGCCAAATGGATATTTCATAATTCACTTAAATTCAAAATTAGAAATTATTGTATTTTTAGGAACATATAAAATATATTGGGCTCTTCTTCCCCATCCATTTGTTCCCATATAATGTAAATATGGTTTTTCATATCCTTCATATATAGTACAATAATCAGCACGCATCTCTATTCTTTTAATTGTTCCTTGTTCATTTTTTATATATACTATAAAATAAGTAATTTCGTCGATACTTCCAAAACCAAGTACAAAATCACCTTGAATTTTTTCTTGCGTAGTAACACTAATTAAAGTATAATCATGCCATTTATTATCATAATTTGGTAAATTATTTGATTGTGCAGATACTTCAAACATTAAAAATAAAAACATAAAAAGCCCAAATACCTTTTTCATATTACCACAACCTCCCCATTGAAACTATTAGATGCCTTTATAGCAGTATCCTCAGAAACATATTTATAGGCCCTTTCTATATCAATTGTCAAAATAACCTTTGAACGCTTATATGAAACAACCTTTTGTATATAATAAATGAAAATATCCTTAGATACTTTAACGATATATTTCATTAGAAAATGATGCCAATTAAAAATCCAATAATAGTACCAAAAACTAAACCAATAATAATTCTTGAAACATGAATATAAACAAGTAAAGGAGTCCAATTTTCCTTTTTATCTAATTGCATGTCTACTGCTTCTTTATAGCCGATTTTACAATATTCTTTAGTTACCTTATAAGTCATATTTTCTCCTTATCTATATTATATATCATTAAACAAAATTTTTTAACACATTCTGCATAATATTATTCTGGTTGAATATCTTGTCTTTTTCCTTTCCATCAAACAATTTCCCTAATCATTTTAGATTTTTCATAATTACTTCATCAAAACTATAATTAAAAAGCGTAATATCCTTTTTTCCGTCAAGTATCATAGAAATTGCTTTGAAACTTTCTTCTATATTATCAGCTATTGAGTTTTCTATAGTTCTATTGGCAAAGGGGAAATATACCATTGCTCTATCTGCTTTTTGTCCTGGCCTATCTATTCTACTTAATACTTGTATTAATTGTCCTGGCGTATCTGGTATTTCTACTATTGCGATTCCTTCACTTACGGATAAAGTTAATCCCTCTCCCCCTGCTTCTGTTTGAATAAAAATCAATTTTACTTTTTTATCAGTTTGGAATCTATCTTCTGCCAATTGCCTTTTTGCATCTGTAGAAACCGAACCATCTATTTTTACTGCAATGCTTTTATATCTAGTATATAAATCATCCATTACATTTTTATGCCAAACAGATACAACTAATTTATCATGGTCTTCTAAATACTCATCTATCCAAACGAAAAGCGCATTTCTTTTTGCCAAATACGCTAATCGTTTTAATTTGCTAAAACTATTTTTTACCTCTAATTTATTTCTATTGCCTTTAATTAATTCCTTTAATTCATTGCTAATATTGATATAATTTTTTTCTTCTAATTTTGTTAATTCTAATGGAACTACAACAAATATAGGGTCTTTTCTAAACTTGTTCTGTATAATCATTATTTTTTTTAATTTCGCGTGTAGTTCATCTTCATTTGATGAGCCATTAAATTCCCATCCTCCTTTATATCCAATAGAAGGCCCACAATAATGCCAATAAAAATAATATTCACGAGGAAATAAATTAGGGGCTGTTAAATGCAAAATAGTCCATAATTTTTTAGGGTATTTTCTGGTCAATGTACCTGATAAAGGAATAAATACTTTTGGTTTTATTGTTTTCATCATTTCATTTAAACACATTGTCCAAATAGCCTTGGGATTACCAAATTTATGAGCTTCATCAGGAATAATACCTGTAATACCTAATTTAGCTAATTCCTTCCACCAACCCTCTAATCTTACAATTCCTTTTTTATACCTATGTTTTTTATAATTTGATCCTTCTTTTTGTTTTCTTAATAATTCTTCTTTGTCAAATAATGCTTTTCGCTTGTTTTCTAGTTTTCTATCCTTAATATTTTCTTTGCCCAATATATGATAATTTATAATATAATAATCATAATTTTTTGGTAACGAATATGTTTTTTCACCTGATAGTATATATGAATCTTTCCCTGACCATTTTTTTATCTCCCGCGCCCATTTTAACTTCATTGATTTTGTACATATAATTATATATTTTCCAGGATAACTAATATCCATTGTTCCAATAGTTTCTATTGTTTTACCTACGCCACATTTTGAACCGTTAATAGCATAACCATTACGATCCTCTACGAACTTAATTGCCTTTTTTTGATGTGGAAGATACTTTAATCTATCCATTTTTTCTTTTTCTAGTTTCCCACATTTTCTTACTAGCAACGCTTATCTTTTCTCTTGTTTCTTTTGTATGTTTTCTTCCTTTTCCTTTTAAGCCTATTAATATTTTAGTTTCTTCTGAATGCCTAAATCCTCTTTTTGCATTACCCATTTTTATTCTTGTTTCTTTAGAACGTTTTATTCCCTTATTCCAAGTATTACCTATTTTTGCAATTCTTAATTTTTCAATAGTTTCTGGGCTATGCTTTCTTCCTTTTCCGGCGGCACTAACTCTTCTTTTAGTTTCTTCCGTTACAGGAGCCTTAAACATAGCAGCTATTCTCATTTTTCTTCTTGTTTCCTTTGAATGATGAAGCCCTTTGAAAAATCCTATCTCTCCTCCATAAGTAATATTATATCCAATTTTTTTATTAGTTGAATCATACAATTCGATAAACAATCGTTCAGCTTCTTCTAATCTCTTTATTGTTTTTACCCAATATAATATTTTAACTTTGAAATTTTCCTTCCCATATTTTTTCAAAGCATTTTGAATTGCTTTTCCACTACCAAAATATTTCTTGTCAAAATATGTTTTTCGATGTTGTCCAATATAAATCTTACCATTTATAAGATTAGTTGTCATATAAATATAACCAATAACATTTTCTGGTTTGTTTACTTTCATTTTTAACTAAACAAAAATCCTTAATGGGGTGGGCTGGTAGACCTTCATCGATACGCGGATATCGATTCACCCCATTAAGGATTCTCATAACCTCCGCGAATAATTTTAGATACATTGCTACCACAACATATCCATGCATATAATATATACTCCTTTTGTCAAAATGTAAAGCCCCATTTCATCGGCAAGTAAACCAATGCCATTAACGGACTCAATCCAGTTTATTCCTTGCTTCTGAAAAGGGCGTAATTTATCATTTCAATCAGCCCCCAGCCTTGAAATTATAAACAGGCTTTACAAAATCAATTATATCAACAGTATCTTTAATATTATCAATAATAGTTTGCTTATCTTTGTATGCTCCTGGAGCTTCATCAATAGTTTCTACATTTGCCGTAGTTGTATAAATGCCTTCCATTTGTTCTCTAAATGTAACTACAGACAATTCCTTTTTAGCTTGCGTCCTAGATAATATCCTACCAGCACCATGAGGAGCAGAATAATTATATATCGAATTTCCTTTGCCTTTACATATTGCTAGTCCATCTCGCATATTGAAAGGAATAATTACTAATTCATTTTCTCTTGCTGGAGTTGCTCCTTTACGAATAATATTATCATCCCCAATGAAATTATGTACAGATTCAATTTCCTGTAATGAACCATACCCTAAATATTCAGTTATTCTATTCATCATTTCCCATCTATTTAACGATGCAAACTTTTGGGCAACTTTCAAATCACGAATATAATCTTGCCCATCCTTTTCATTAGTCAATAGAAATTCTAAATCCTTATATTCATTTCCAATAAAATACTTTTTCAAATTAGCTTTAGCAATTGATTGATAATAATTAGCAACTTTCAATCCAAAATTCCTACTTCCAGAATGAATAGTTACCCAATAATTATTTTCAGAATCTTTGCCAACCTCACAAAAATGATTGCCCGAACCGAGCGACCCGATAGCACGTAATGCTTTTTTATAATCTTCTAGGCCAATATTTTTACAAACTTCTTGCACTTCATCCTTGAAATATAAACCTGTACTTTCTGTAATATTGTTATTTATAGAAAATCCTGATGGGATATTTTTCTTAATAAAATCATCAAACTTTGGCAAATCAATATTTTCTATTGCAAACTTCCTAGATAACATCCCACAGCCGATATCGACCCCGACTATGTTAGGAATTATATAATCATTCATTTTCATGGTAAACCCAACTACAGCGCCTTTGCCAGCATGACAATCAGGCATAATGGCAATATGAGTATTAGCAAAAGCAGGATGATTCAGAAAACCTTGTATTTGTTCTTTTGTAGTTTCATCAATAGCATCAATCATAATATGGGCAAAGTTATATTTACCTTTCATTACAAACATTTAATCATCCTCAATTTTACAAGGATTATTTGTAGGGCATAATCCCCAAGTATCCCACCAATCACCACTAGATTTATATTCTGGAATATCAAAAGGAATTGCGTTCCATTTCCCACAGCACCCACAACAAAATCCTGAATAATGAATAATTTTTCTGCCCTTAATAATCCAAATTAAATATTTAAGCATAATTCCCTCCTTACCTCGGCTTCTTCGCTAGCATTATAATCACCAGGATCATGTTCAAATTCAGGATTGAATATTTCTACTTCTATGCCTAATCCTGCCAATCGTTGCCCATATTTTTTTGCTCTATCCTGCGCCATTTTTTCATTATCGAAAAGGAATATTACTTTCTTGAATCTATTAGCTAGTAATACAATTTGTTCTTCCGACATTGATGTTCCCATGCAGCTTGCCACATTTTTTGTCCCTAGTCGCCAACAATCAAAAACGCCTTCTACAATCAATAACCAATCTTCTAAACAATTATCTAAGTTGAAAAATATATGCTTGATATTGACTAAACCTAATTCAATAGGATAATTCTTATAACGTAATATTCCCAATTCATCGCATTTTTCTTTACTGTAAATCGATCTAGCTTGAAATGATACTAATTGATTATGATATACAATTGGAATAATAATTCTAAAAGACCACTTTCCTGTTATACCTCCCCATGTAATACCATAATCTCGAATGATAGTATCAGGATCGAATCGACGATTGACAATATAATTGAAAGCCTTCCCCTCAATTTTTACTCCAGGCAAAATGATCTTCTTGCCTTTTGATTTTTTCCTATTCAGCTTTTGTCTTACTATTGTTTCAGTTGAATACTCTTCTAATAGTTTCTTTGTTTCATAAAATGATAAATGTAATAATTCTGATAATACTTTTTCTATAGAACTTCCCTCGCACGTCCAACAATGATAGAATCCGCCTAATAAATTGATTCCTCCTTTGAATCCCCTATCGCCATTATCGTGGTATGGGCAATTGATATTAACATAATTGTCTGTATCAATACGATACGGGATTTTATTATCTTTCAGTAGACGGATGAAATCTATCATTTAACCCACATTAGGAGAAACATCGGCATATTCAATTCCTGTACTTGCTTTATCCTCTACCTTCGGCTTTGCCCTGCTTTTTCGCTTAGGCTTTGTATCAATAATCATTTCTGCCACCGCCTCGACTGCCGCTTTTCGACATTCATAAGGAGTATTTAAATCAATAGCTAATTCTGCCACTGCCTCGATCTTAGCATCATCACAAGCAGAAAGGCCATTGATAAAATTTACTACCTTCTCCCGGCACTCATGATTAGGCAGAACAATATATTTCCCATCTCCAAACGTCTCCCAAAATAATTGGGTTAGCTTGTTGATATCAATTCGCCCATGCTCATCTGCATACAGGTTTTCCACCTTCGCCCTCTGCAATACCTTGTAGAAATACTCCTCAGTGACATAGCCATAGACCTTGTGATTCGTAGGATCGTTCATTGAAACGTTCATAGATACTCCTTTATAAAAAATAATTAAAGACTTACTATTGGCTTTTTATATTGAGGTTCTGAATAGCCTAATTTTTCAAACCAATTATCACCATATTTTTGTTTTAGCAATTCTACTTCTGCCACACATAGATTTTCAGGAAGAAGTCCAGCGCTCATGTTCATTAGAAGATTACCGACTTCATCAAACATCATTTCATCTCCTCCTATCAAAATATATTATACACTAACTTTAAGTTTTTTCATCTCAATCACAAAATAATTTTCTAATATCTTTATAATTTCTTCCTTGTTTTCCCAAATGTCCTTTTGTACTATCAATCTCTCAATAGCTTGACATTCTGCATAGCGATGAAGTGGCCTTAATGTTTTCCTCATCTCTGGCCAGAAGTCAAAGCCTGTTTGCCATTTCCTGCTTATAATCAATGCAGGCTTTTCACATACTACTTCATCCTTGATACCTAACTTGTTTTTAAGCCTTGTCTCTTTTTGCTTTCTGATTGTTTCAGGATCGCGGACGTATCCCTTTGGCCTTCCTCGTTTTTTCCCAGATGGTGCTTTGATGGGTTTTTCTTTTATGATACCTAGCTTCTTATTTTGCCTTCCGGCGAGCATTGCGGCTTTATGGGCCTCTGAAAGTACCTTAGCCATATCAAACCTCCTTCTAAACTGCTCTAAAACCATTAAAATCAGGTCATAGTGAGGTTTTTTGATCAAGACCGTATAATCTTGCCTTTCCATAAAACAAATCGATCCTGGTCAATATTAGATTTTTACTATATATCATCCTAGCCTTATCAATTTCGGCCTGTGGACGCTTATAGCCTTTTTGCCTTCCTTTAGGCATTATGTTTGTTCCAATAGTTCATAATCCTTAAAAACTTCATTTCCATTAAAATAGACAATATTGGATGTTTATTCCAATCAGATTTTATTACAAAATATTCCCCATCGCTATCAGATAAAGTAATTTCAAATATGTTATCCTTTAACTGATAATGAGTTATATTTTTAGTGTCTATTTGAAAATAATTATAAGTATCAATTTTACCATTATCATACCATTGAATACTTACATTAGGTAAACTAATAAACCGTTTCATTTTCATACCTCCATGCAAAATTGATCTTTATTAGAACCTACCCACCATTCTCTTATTTCCTGCCAAGCCATTTTTATTCTATTTTGTGTCCAGCCTTCTGATACATACCTTTTTTGTATAAAGCTGAATCGAGGTTTCCAATTTATCTCGACATCTTCCCATTCCCTAGAAAGTATATACTCAACAATTGTCTTAGCATCTTCTGACAAGCTTATTTCATAATCCATTTTTGTTATTACTTTATCGAAAATATCATAGTGGAAAACATCAGGAACATCTATCCTGTTTATATATGTATTCTTACCATATCCCTTCTTATGGCATTCCTTCACCCTCAATACATCCTTGTACTTATTCCTGTACTCCTTTTTGCAATAATGCTCTAATCTTTGTAATTCATTTGTCAGATAGGTGGAAAAAGTTGAAATAGTTTTATCCCATGTTTCTAATGCCTCGCAGAAAATTAGGAAACTTTGCCCTTCCAGATCTGCCCTGTCTAAATGATATTTCCTGGAATAATACCAACAAGCCTTTTCAATCATGGGCAGGAATTGCTTGAATTGTTTGGTGGCATATTTTTTAGTCATAGTTAATACTTCATTAATGGCCGAAATTCAATACATAGATGATAAAAATAAATTGTTCCTGATGCACCTTGCCATATTCTACTTGTTCCTTGGTACATATCATTCCAATAAACTTTTAATATCCTTCCTCTCATTAATTTAGTTTTCATTTCACTTCCTCCATATATGGTATTTCATTTTCGTTGAAAATGATCTTGGATTGGCTTGAAGGAATTATGGCCAATTCATCATTTTCCTTGTTGAAAATCCTAATTACCTTACCATCATGTACCATCATAGTACCTCGAAACATTTGATTTGTGCGAACATCGTAAAGCTTCAAGTTATTCCTCCTTATTCAAACGTAATTACGATCTTGCCATCTTTCCACATTTCAAATAGTTCATGTTCGATCTTTTTTCTTGATAGTTCCATTGTCCTTTTGTAATATGAAATATCCTCCTCATTTGAAACTGCTAAGGCAAAATCATCCCTAGCACGGAAATATGTTTTCATTAGATTGCCAAGATTGATTTTGCTTTCTGCGTGCTTGATAAACTTTGCATTCTGGTTCATTTCAAAACCTCCTTAGCTTCTTCACAAGTCTTATAGACTTTCTTACCCTTGTAATATTCTTTTTCTGAGGAAAATACAGGAAGCATATAATTATTTTCTATTACATAGCCAATTATTTTGGCAACTTTCTTTTTTGGATTTGGTTCTAAGTCTTTTTTCATAAAACCTCCTATCAATTGAACTAATGCCGGGGAGGGGATTTGAACCCCCATGCCATTGCTGGCGACGGATTTTAAGTCCGTAGTGTCTTGCCAATTTCACCACCCCGGCAAGTATTCTAGGCCATCTTGGATTTGAACCAAGGACATCCACCTTATAAGGATGGCGCTGCTAACCATCTGAGCTAATGGCCCTTGTTTTTTTTATGCTAGCACTTTCCTTGCTTCCCGCAGATTGAGCAAAACTGTATTGGCGTTGTATTCATTGACGATTGCCAATTTTGCAACGCGCCTACTCCAAGTTTTTGAGTAGACATTGACATAAGAGAAAAGCTTATATTTGCAATCTTCTATTTCATAATATTGCCATGATCTTTCTGATACTCTGACATAGGGCTTTTTCTGGTGGTTTGCCTGATTGATCTTTACCATCATTTCAAGTGCTTCGGTTTTGGTTAGTTTCATGATACTTCCCGAATGAAATTATAGCCACAATCATCATGATATGCTATTCCGTTTTCATTCCAGACTTCTGAAGTATTCGTGTCTATGAACCCTTCTTCACTAGGTAGATTTTCTTTTACTGTAAATTTGTAATAGGGAAGATTCGATCTCTTTACTTTGACTTTGTTGCCGTTTTTGCATTCATACACTTTGCCCTCTTCAAGTTTCATATAATCCCCTTTGCTCGATTTCTAGGTTCCAGCTAACCTTGATACTTCATTATATATCCTTTAATCGCCTTGTAAAGAGTAAAAATTATATTTTACGTTCATTTCTTCCATTTTCTTATTTTGCTTGATATACCAGTTCAATAAACACTTGATCGAAGCATATTCTTTTTTAGGTTCTTTTCTCAGAGTATGAACAAATGTATATAGAGCATAATCATTTATATACCTTCTAGGATAATTTTTGCCAATCCATTCTCTGACAGATTTTACTTTCTCTATATATGGAATCATTATTTTTTGGACTTCTTCATTTAAGAAAAGTTCTTTTGCTTTTTTCTCTTCTTCTTTTAGCCTATTGAAAGTATTGGTCAATGATTCGTAAAGTGAAGGGGAATAATCCTTGAAATGATTGATACATTCTGAACCTACATAAGTTATTTTTGACCCATAAAAAATTTCATAACAATATCTAATACGATGCTCACAGACACATTGAGCATCTGATCCAGCTCCGGCATCTATAACCTCACCTGTATGTTCCCAGTTTTTTACGTCACCAAGTTTATCTATAAAGATTTTTATGAAAGCTGCTTTTGCTTCGATTCGTTCAGATTTCATCGCTATCTCCTATCAATCAACCTTAATAACATTATAATCCTTTTAGTCTCCTTGTAAAGGATAATAATTGATATTTTTCATTATTTTAGTGTCTTAAATTTACTACCCGTGAGCGGGAATTGCATATAAATAGGATTGTAGGATTCATTTTTATAGCTATCGACGATTGTTTCTGCACTTTTTATATCGTCTAATGGGCCAAGTATTTCCGCTCCATTAGTTTCTGTCGTGACATAATAACATCCTCTAAGACGTTTCATTTCCATAGCCATCGGGGATGTAGGATAGGCATAATGGACCATCTTCATTTCATTTCACCCTTTGCCTTCTTGGCAATTTCTGAACATAGCCCAATGGCAGGGCATCCTTTACAGCCGCGAAGATGACGGCGATGGCAATCAGTTGAGATTTTGGATTTCATTTTGTTTCTTGCAATTCCGAACAAGAAAGAAGTTTTTCAACTTCCTTGACCTGGATGGTGTTTATCCATTTTGCATAGCATCCACGAAGAGCAATTTTCTGTACTTTTTTCAATACTTCTTTTTCTGAATGGCCATATTCGCCCAACCATTGTTTTGGTTCGGGATCGTTTTCTTCCATTTGTATATAGACATAATATGATTTTGTAGGCTTGGGGATGGATTTCATCATTTTATATCCCTTCCCTTCACAGGAAAAGCATACTCCACCCATTACATGATTAAAGGCCCGAATGTATCCCGTTCCAGAGCATTTCATACATTCAACCTTTACTAGGTTCATATCAATCTCCTATCAATCAACTTAATAATAGTATAAGCCCCTTTTAGGGAATTAAAACTATTATTTGCCTCATTTTCGGATTATTTTGTCTTTTTTAGATTATTTTTACTATACAGATGTTAAGTAGTTTGTAGGGCTTTCCTGGCCTGGCGAAGATCCAGATATTTCCCGCCAGCATTGACGAGCTTGCATACCCTACGACTCCAGCGCTTGCTATATATATTGACATAGCTATATAGGGTATAAGGACTGGCTTCGATTTCCCTGATCCATTCCCCACGATCTGATACAGGGACATAGGGCTTTTTCTGGTGGTTTGCCTGATTGATCTTTTCCATCATGGCCAGCGCTTCAACTTTGGTTAAGGTGCTCATGATACAACCTCGATCACGATACCCTTGCAGGCGTTGAGATTGGCTCGGCTGTAACTTGCCCTGGTAAGGCGATCCAACTCCAATTTTGCAACATCATCGCCGAACCATGCCTTGCTATCCTTGTCCCAGGCAAAGCCAGCATCAGTAAGGACTGTCTTGGCCGGATAAGTGTTGCCAGTTACTTTGTTCATCTCAATCTCCTTGCTCGATTTTAGGTTCCAGCTAACCTTGATAAAAACAAGTATATATCATTTTTCGGTTTCGTAAATCCCTAAAATAAACAATTCGACGAATAAACTTCATTTTCTTCTTGTAAACTACTTAACATCTGTATAGGTTCTTGCCTTGAAACCTAATCTCAACTGCCCTCCCAAACCTTGCTAAAACCTTATAAATCTTTACTCTACGAGGTTTTCCAGCCAAGATCGATACTTCCCTAACCAAAGCCATTTGCATCGATCCTAGCCAATATTAGATTTTCTATATATTAGGAAAAACCTGTATATCTTCTAATAACTTTTCAGCTTGCAGATAGAGCGCTTCACCGTCAGGCCCTAGTTTCTGATTCTCCAAATATTCCATAACAGCTACTACAAATAATTCCATTTCGTCAGACATTTTTACTCCTTTCATTCATCTATCTCATACTTAGTACAATCACATTCATTTTGGGCATACAAATATTCTATTTCATGTATAATTTTATCTAATTCAATTACCACATTAGAAAGATGATTACTATTAGAGCCCCCAGCTACCCATAATCTATAAGCCCAATCAGAAAAAGTATGATTAATAGGTATTGTATTTTTTGGTAAATGTTTCATTTATCTATCCCATGCTCATCTTTTTTCTGACTGATAAACCAATCCCATGTCTGGCATTTTGTGCCGAAATGCTTCAAGTATTTTCGCCCTAGATTATTCAGAAAATCAAAATATTCTTCCATGAACTTGTTGCTTCCACCATCAAGCCAATATCTATAATTGATATTTTCTTCAATCAAATCCTCAGCATTATCCTTGTACCATTTATAAACAGAATAAATCCTATTCCAGTACGCGAAGCTATCCCATTCATCATTGTAAAAATACATGAACTTGTTTTGAATATAGGTAGGCAATCGATTATAAGTATTTTCTGCAATGACTTCACGCGTCTTACTAGCCTTTTGCATAATTGTGATATAGAACATTGAAGTTTGTTTGATTGGATAATACATGAAAGATCCAATGTCTCTAGTTAGCCATTCTTTATTTTCTGATTCCCTATCAAGTTCAAACCAAGTAATATAATTCCTAGCTGCACATTGTAAAACCATAGATATTTGATTCCAATTACCTTTGCAATCATTTACCTCTTTTGTAGTTTCATTGCTTATATAATAATTATTCTTTTCTACAAACCAATCAGCTAATGGATGGCGAGAATTGAACCTGCCTTCATAAAGATCATAGCAAGCATCTTGGAAATGTTTCATTGATTTAGTATGGATTTTATGGTCAGTAGGGAGGGTGAAGCTGAATAGTTTCTTGCCATCAGTAAGTCTAAGTCTATCTAATTCTAACAATATTTTTTCTACATTAGGATTCAATGAACTAATAATATCTTTCTTTTTTAACTTTTCCTGCTTAGGTAGAGGAAGTCCTAATTCATCAAATCCGGCCATGTTATTACTCTCCATAATTTCTAGGATATTTGGCCTAAATCTAAAATATACTTTATTACCTTTTGTCTTATGATCCCAATTATTATATTTTTTTAGTGGATATTGATTCTCATTGAACTGACCTTCTCCACAAATCCTTTTTAGCATTTTACCAATTACTACTTTATTAGTGATATACAAAGTAGGAAGGTCGCTCAATACTTTATCATACCATATCCAATAATATCTTTTTGGCTTTTCATCTTTATTGTCTCGAACGTCTATATAATCAATATTAGATGATTGCATATAAGTTAATAACCATCGTAAAACTACTGCATCTGACATAGTTAAATGTAATTTCAATAAATAATCTTGTCTGAATCCTTCAATAGTGTTTCGCATAGCATATCCTTTTAGAAATTATTTCAGATAAAACAAAACCCTTTCATGGTCTACGGCTCGCCGGAATATAGATGCCCACATTCAAATAGCTTCTATGATTCCCCGTAGCCCATGAAAGGGCTTATTGGAACGATAGAATGTGAATTGTAAAAAGAACTGCTAGAAAATCTTTGCGAGGAGATCGTCTAGCTTCAATGGAGATAGTATACATCATCTTCCTAGAGAATGTAAAGTACCTAGAAAATAAAAGTAATGTGAAGCTTTGCTTCTACTTGTTTATATTACTATATAAACTATATCTATTAGTAATGTATTATGTATTATAGCGTTTTATTGTTGAATAAAAGGGTCCTTTTATTGTTGAATAAAAGGTGCAATAATCCCTTCTAGTGTAAGGAAATATATTTTCCTCCTTTTGAAAACACCCATAAACGCTCATTATTTCAATAGCAAAGCAGCTTCATAGATATAGGTTTTATAGTTTTCCATTGTTTCCAATAAGTATCTACATAGCCATAATCAATATTTGTTCCGCTGACCAATACATCTAAGCCATTATCCCATTCTGTATATCTACTCCCATCAGTACAGATTACTTCAAATGTTACTTCATAATAATTGATATTTACATTTCCGGTATTGGTTATTGTGTAGTCAAAAGTAATTAAGCCATAATCTCCTAATGTTGGATAATAATCTTGATAAACATTTGTAATAGTGACTGTGGCAGATTTTATTATAGGAATAGTTGTTGTGGTTGTGGTAGGAGTATCAATTGTAGGATTTGAGCATGAAAATAGGAATAGTACAAAAATGATGAACAGAAACTTTTTCATATTTGCCCCTTTAGAAAATATTGTTCATTATTGACTTATCAATTCCTTTGCATGTTTAACAAAAGTACTAAATGTTCTTGGGCTATTATCTCTTGGCTGTAATTTCCATATTAAATAATTTTCAATATCAAGTAGTTCTTTTGTATTTATATTTCCAAGATCAAACATTCTAACACGATCAAAAATCTTACCACTTGCTTTATGCTGATTTATTCTATTTGGCCATTGTGTTTGTGTTTTTCCTATATATGTAATTTCATCCCCTTCTATCAAAAAGTATATTTTTGAAGATTTCTCATTGACATAATATTCAGTATCAAAAATATTGTGTTCTTTATAGTTATCAGATAATATAAACAGTATCTGCTTAAAAAAAACATTTTTTTCTGTATCAATATGTAATAATTGCTCCATTTGCTTCATTTGCCTTTTATAGTTAATGAGATCAGATTCAAAATTATATAGTATGAGTTTTTTTTCGTTAATTTGTAATATTATACTATTTAATATATTCTGATAAATATCAGGATATTCTAGTCTAAACTTTCTTATTTTGAGTAACTTATTTGTCTGTATTAGTATCTCCTCATTTAAATTGTCTATTGTTTCTTTGTGTTTTTGGTAATTAGGCTTTTTCTTGTATATTACTTCATCCATATGTGCTTGTAGCTGTCCATATTTCAATCTTAATTGTTCAAATATGACTGTTCTAATAAAGAATATAAGTGTTTTTGTTTCATTTTCTTCAAAATTTATGTGTAATTTAAAATTGTATATAAATATATTTATATCTTCAATGGGATTATAGTAATCTGGAAGATGTGCTGGAGTAAATTGATTTAATAATGCAATTTCAATCCCATATTCTTCTTTGTTATTTTTACCATTAATATTTATTCTTGCTGATAAGGCATAATCGTTAATATTTTCTTTGCTAAGTAACATTTTACTTATGTGACTTAAGCTAAATTCTATATATAGGTATTGTAAATCAGATTTTATTCTATAACAATTTTCTTTTTCAAGATAAGGGTCAAATATAAATGAATTTAATACTCTTTCCAAATCTGCTATATTAGTCATTGTTTATCCTTGGATTATCAATATTTGTCACAATTTGGCAATATCAAGATTGATTAGTTCATAACTGCCATCTTCAATTCTTTTATAGACTCTGAGATATTCCTTACTATTTACAATAGTAATTGAATTACTAATTGCTTCCATAGCAAGAAGCCATCGTTCATCCTTGATATCAAGTTTTCGTAGTTCAAGTATATTTCTGACATTTACATTTCCGACTTTGTCAACTTGGAAAGCTCTGTCAACTAAAACTTGGATTTCTTTTCTAGAGCCAATAATCCATTCTTTTATACATTCATCTATGAGTTTTTTTGCAATTTTGAGTCTTTCGTCAAATGTAATATTTTCCTTGATTGTCAATATCACTTTATGTGATCCATCAAAATTAAGAAGAGTCACATTCCCCTTTTCTCCTCCAAATGATGTATCATATTTTTTGGCAGAGTTTTCTAGAAATTCATATATATCGGAAAATGAATTATTCTTGAATGCTGATATTTTTTTACTTAGAAGTTCGGCTTGTTCTGCAATCCCTGTAATGACGGAATCTCTTATTTTATCGATGGGTTTTACCATATTGTTTGGAATCTCTTTGCCACGAGAATTGGTCATAGTGTTCATAAAATCCCCCCTATCAACTTAATGGCAAGGCTACAATGCCCGCTTGTTAAAACTATTATATATCAGCTTTTCCAAAATAAAACATTAAAAAGCAGATTTCCGAACGATTTTAGAATATTTCCTCATTTTTTCACTATACGTCTGTTAAGTAAAGAATATGCGAAAAGATAGTCAAAAAATGTAAAGATGATGTATAATAGAACTAGGGAAAGCAAAATAGTAAAAACCAAAGGGAGAGAAAAGATGGGAAAGAGAGATTGGAAGATTTTTCAGGTTTCTAAAGAACAGTTTATTGCAGTTATTCCTCCAGACAATGCTAAATGGAAGATTGAGTGGCATAAGACGTTTGAGGGGCTTTATGGGGCACAATATTATGATGATCGGTATAAGAGTGAATTTTGCCTTCAAGCATTCAGATCTTTTTCTTCTGGAAAGGAAGCCGCTGATTACATTAAGGGAATAGAAGAAAGAAGTGATTGTTTCGTTATGGATGTTACAAAGGAATATCTGTAATAATTAACCTATTTGCTTTCCCTATATAAAGGAAATAAATTGAGCCCAACTGATTTTCTAACAATTATTCAATCATTGCCTAAAAGCCAATCAGGATTTCCTACAAAAAAGGCCATTGTAGAAGCCACCAATCTCAATATGTATACAGTAAAAACAATGTTAGGCGGATTAGTAAAAAATGGGAAATTGAGGATGGAAGGAAACTGGTATAAGTTTATTGAGACAAAAATAGATAATGGATTTCCTGTAGAAGTAAGTCAAAAACAAGCAGATGAATATATTGAAGCAATAAACGAAGAGAATAAGCCAACTATAGACAAATATTCAAATAAGGACTACTCCTTTTCAATCCTTCGCTGGGTTATGCTTATTGTTGGTGTAGGTAGTGCTATAATTTCTGCATATTACACCCAAATATGGCAACACGAGACATTGAATCTTTTCTGGTCATGGTTTTTATCCTTAATTATGATAGGATTTTCCTCAGCCGCATTTCTCACTCTTATTGGCATTCTGACAAAATCAATTCATGGAAAGTTTTCTACTTGGTTATTGGCGGGGATCTTTTTTGTTCTTTGGATAATCTGTCTATTGTATTCAATTTCAGTTACCGTTGCCGGTCGCTATGCTCAATATCAAGAAATAGTTTTGACGAATCAAGTAGCGGAAAATAATCATACATTAGACACTATTAAGATTTCTAACGTTTTGGATATTATCAAAAGCTTAAAACTTGAAAGAGACAACAATCAAAAACGACTCAATACCTTATTTTTGCAGGCAGATGCAATTCAAAGGGGTGAGGAGGTTAAAGGTGAAACATGGTTGACAATTCAAAGCAGAATCTTGAATGTACAAGGAATAATTTCTAGTTTTAATAAGAATATTGAAGATAAAAGTGCAGAATATGAAAAAATCATGGGAATTTCATCTATAATAAGTAAGAATGAAAGTAAGTTTGGTTTTTATGATTGGATAGCATCGATATATAATACTGATAGGAAAAATGTAGAATGGCTCATGGTATTATTTCCTAGTCTTTTCCTTGATATTGCTTCGCCTATCGCTTTAGCGGTATTCATGTTTTTAGGAAGAAAGAAGGAGGAATAGAATGGAAAAAGAAAGGGTAAAACTTCATTTGAAAAATGGCAATGTTATAATGGCTGAATATGAAATAGATGAATATGATGATATTTATTATGATTGGAAGAAACAAGGCAATGATATTGTATCATTTATTAATTGTGCAGTTATTTCTAATGAAATCATTGCAATAGAATGGGGTTTTGATGCACATGATTTATTGGAAGAATGAAAATGAAGTGTAATTTGGAACAAATGGCGAAAGTAGAGTTGACTGATTTTGGATTGCATATCCTTGAAGATTTTGATCCTGAATTATTGCAGGATTGTAAGATCGGTAAATATCATCGGATGGAGTTGTATATGTTATTTGATATTTTTGGAGATTATGCATATCATATTGACGATGTAGGTCCATTCGTTAATAATGTTATTGAAATAGAGGAAAGTAGATGATACAAGAGGGGAATGTCTTTTATATGGAAGACAAACAAACAAAGGCAATTGTTACAAGGTTATATTCCAACCAATCAAGCATTATCGAAGGGCAAAGCGAAAGGATTAAGTTTATTAAGCTAGTAGATAATGATGAATTGAAAGAAGGTAAGGTGAGAGTAACAGATTGGAGTTTACTTTTCTGACGATTGTCTATACAAAATCTTGTAAGATGATGTATAATATAGATAGAGGTTGAAAAAGATAGCCTTTATAAAACGTTGTGGTTAGGCCGTCTTATCGATCATGGCCGAAAACCAATATCGATCTGCCTTTGGCAGTGAGAAAATAGCAAGCTGGATAACGTAACCAGCATTTTATTTATAGTAGCCTGGACGGAATACCGTAAGGAGTAGAAATTGAAAAATATTCAATTAGTGGCTAATTATGAATTGGATCTTTCTCTAAAATCTCCATTAATAGAATTACATCAAAAAGAAATAATTATAAGAGAATTAGTTGACAACTTATCTCATCATATTGCTAGAAAACCAGGATTTTTTTCTGAGGAAGTTTTGTCAATAAGTGAAACACATGGACGATTGATAAAAAGATTTCATGGAGAATGTTTTGTATTAACTAAGGAAGAATATTTTCAATTGGTTGAAGAGATAAAACAATCTTTATATGAATATAGGCCAAATGGATATATGAGTATAATTGATAATGATTAATTTATTGGATATTCAGCATTTCCAAAGTCACAAAAAAACTTCATTACAGTTTTCAAATGGTATCAATTCAATTGTAGGAATTTCTGATTCTGGTAAAACTTCATTGCTTCGCGCCTTGTATTGGGCAATAAATAATCGTCCTCTAGGCAATGCTGATATTTCTGATTGGAATAAGGATGATAATGAAGAGCCAATAAAATCAACATTTGTAAGAGTCACCACTGATAAAGGAATAATTGAGCGAAGGAAAGGTAAAGTAAAAGTCAATGATGAAAATAAGAAGTTTAATGGTTATATAATCAATGGAGAAAATAGATTAGAAGCCGTAGGCACTTCTGTTCCTGATATTGTTACTAAAATGTTTAATTTGGATGAAGTCAATTTCCAAGGGCAATTCGATCCTAGCTTTTTATTGTCAAATAGCGCCGGGGAAGTGGCAAGGTTTTTTAATTCAACAATCAGGTTAGATTTAATTGATAGGATATTGTCAAAGGCAGATAGCAAAAGATTAGAAACAAACAAGGATAAGAAGAAATTAGAAGTTGAGCAAGATACTATAAATAAAGAAATAGCAAAGTTTGATTGGTTAGAAGATGCTGAAATATTGATTGATAGGATTGTAAAAATAGAAAATAGAATAAATGTAAATGCTTTAATTTGTGATGAATTAGAAGAGAGTATTGCAAACATTAAGCATTATCAAAAGGAAGTTGAATCTCAAGAGGTTATCCTATCCGCCATCCCTATAGTTAAAAAAATAGATTTAATACAGGAATCGCTAGAAGAAAAAATTGAAAAACGTGAGCGATTACAAAATCTGTATGATGAGTATTTAGAACAAAATCGCATTATAGGGATGGCGGATTTTTCTAATGCAGAAAAGTTGATTAAGCAGATAGATGAATTGAATGATAAGATAGCAACAAAAGAAAATGAATATGAGGAATTGAAAGAGAGCAAAGATGAGTATAATGGGATATTGAATGATATTATTAGTTATAAAGATGATATAATGAAGTTGGAAAAAGAATTTCCATCGATGTGCCCTGTCTGCAATCAGCCATTAAGTAAGGATAAGTGCAAATGAGTTCTTCTTTTTTTGAATGGGAAAAGCAAAATAGTATATTAGATCAGAAGGAAAGATGTTTTTATGCAGTATTAAGGTTATTTGAAATTAAATCACAAGAAGAAGTCATTACTTTATATAATCATAAAACAGTTAGTTATACACAAATATTAGAGGGCAATTAAGAATGCCTAGATTAGTATGGTCAAGTGATTGGCATTTAGTTGATACCATTCCTCGATGTAGGCTAGATGAAGATTGGTATGGATTTTTAGACAGAATAATGAAGTTTATAGTAAAAACTGCTAATGATAAAAATGCTATTTTGGGGATAGGTGGAGATTTATTTGGTAGGCGTTCCCCAAATATTTCTAGTTATTTGCTTTCAATGTTTATTAAAAATGTTCTACAGGTCAAAAAAGGAACTAGGATATTAGCAGGTAATCATGATGAATATTTTCATAATTTTGATTATATTTCTAAGACTTCATTTGGAGTATTGGATGCTTTTATAAAAGGATCAGATAATAATGATAAATTATCATATATAGATGATTTGGGAACATGGCTTAATTTCAATGAAGATATAGTGAATCCTGGCAGAGAAATTGTTTTTATCCATAGATTAGTATTTAATTCTATAAAAAATGTTCCTCCCAATGTTCAGGCAAGTACAGCGCAAGATTTATTGAATGAGTTTCCAAAGGCAAAAATGATATTAACTGGTGACAATCATACTTCATTCATTTATAAAAAGAATGGTAGGATGGTTATCAATCCTGGATCAATTTATCGTGGTGATGTTAGCCAAAAAGATATTGTTCCCACTATTTATTATATTGATACAGAAAAAGAGATTGTGGAAGAAATAAAAATCCCTGACAATGAAAAAATGGTGGAAGATTCGTATATAATAGAACGCGACATGAAAGAAAATAGAATAAGTGCTTTTGTAGAGAAGCTAAGGAACAATGAATCCGTTAATCTGGATTTTCTAGAAAACATAGAAAATGGGCTGTTGGCAAATAAGAAACTGTCAAAGGATACTGTAAAGATGATTAGATTTTTATGTGAGGAGGAAAAGTAAAATGGCATTTAGAGTAATTAATGAATTATATAAACATTATCCCGGTAGAGATTGGGAAGATGATTTCAAGTTAGAAAATGGGAATTATTATTGTAATTGTATTAGTTGTAATCGACCGTTTATAGGGCATAAAAGAAGGATTCATTGTTATGAATGTGCTAAGAAAGAAACCGAATTAGATGTAGGTAATCTATGACCATCCAAAAGTTTGAGCAAATAAAATCTTCAATTGTTTCTGCTACAAAAAAGCGCGATATGGCCGAGGGAGCCAAGCAGAAAATTGTAGAGGAATGGAAAAAGGATTATTCTATTTTTACGCAAGAGGAAGTGGAAAGTAAGTTATCTGAACTTGAAGCAGAAATTGAAGCTGATAAGAAAAAGAGAGATTCATTGATGACGAAATTGGATGCAGTAACAGATTGGGAGAATATGTAAATGGATAATAAAGATAAATGGATACAGTTTAAGAATTATTTACATAATGAATTAGGAATAACTAATGAACAAATTAGGGAATGGGTAAAAGAAAGTGTAGAATACCAAGTAGAAAAAATGATTAAACAAGAATTTGGCAAGTTTTCACTATCTGATTATATAGTAAAAACATTAAAGTCCTTTATGACAAGACAGCAAGATGGAGGAGTTATTAGGGAACAATCAGCATATGAAAATATTCGTAGAGACATAAGCGATAAAGTTGCTAAATTGATTTATAAAGATATTTCAATAAATAAAAAAGATGACTAATATAAAAGAATATCAAAATATACTCCTCAAGAATAAAGGAAAGTATGAATCGCTGTTAGAACGAAAGTCCAATATAGATGATAAATTATCAGAATTATCAAAAACAATGATAGCGATAGAGGAAGCACAAATATTTATCCAGGCCATCGCAAAAGCTACGCAAGAACAATTAAAGTTTAATTTGGTGGAAATAATACAATTGTGTCTTGACGCTGTATTTCCTAACAAATACAAGTTTGATATTGCTTTTGAGATTAAAAATAGTAGAACTTGTGCTAGGCTTATTTATAGAACTATGGATGGAAAATACGAGCGTGATCCATTAAGGCAGAACGGGGGAGGGATATGCGACTTAACTTCATTTACCCTTCGTATTGCATTATGGTCAATCGGCAAGACTGATAATGTTATTATTTTAGATGAGCCATTGAAAAACCTACAGCCAGTAGAATTAAATAAATTAGGTTTTGAAGTAATTAGAAGTTTATCTAAAAAATTAGGGCTACAGTTTATAATAGTGAACAATAGCATTGGATCTGAAAACTTGTTAGAGGTATCAGATAAGATTTTTGAAGTTTCTATGAAAGATAGTGTTAGTAAAGTTATAGAAAAGGAGGTGTAGAATGGTAAGATATGGTAAATATGAAGATCAAATAGATATTATTCCTAGTTTTGGTATGTATATTCACAGACAGTTTAATGGTGAGCCATGGCATTTTCATTTCTATATGCAATGGATTTTTTATTATTTTGAATTGACAATTGGAAAATCAAAGCAAGATACATAAAGGAGGATAATATGGAATTATCTGAATTGGCACCAGGAATGAAGATATTATTCCATGATGAAGAAGTAAAATATTTATATACAAATGGTTTTTTTATTTATTGCATAGATGAAGATGGTTTAGGTATTATGACTACACCTGATAAATTAAGGATAATCGATGCCAAGTAAGAATAAGTATGAAAGAAAAATAAGTGAAGAAGCTGTTGAATATCAAAGAAAGAAAAAGCAAAGTAAGATTGTGTTAGAACATATTAGACATATTAAAATGAATGGAATTGGTAGAAAAATAGGGGCACCATTATTATTAGGATTATGCACGCATAGACTTGGAGTATGGAAAGGAGAGCCTATATAATGAGAGAAATTAAGTTCAGAGCGTGGAATCCTCTTACTAATAGTTGGTGGATATGGCGTGGCCCTATGTTTACGCTTAAGCCCCCATTTGATATTTATGAGATTTTAGATGATGATAGTAATTTGATTATTGAGCAATATACAGGACTCAAAGATAAAAATGGAGAAGAAGTTTATGAAGGTGATTTGGTAAAAAGTTACTGGGATGGTAAAATATCTCAAATAATGTTTGGTGAGTTTAATTTAGATAATGATATGTCTAGTGAATGTACTATTATTGGTTTTTATTGGGGGGATAAAGAAGAGAATAGTGTTTGTGGATTTGGTTTAGATTGTGAGGGTAAAATAAATAAATATGAAGTAATGGGTAATATTCATGAAAATCCAGAATTACTAAATAAGAATTAGCTACTTTTCATTTTGTGATAAGTGCTATATAATACTAGATTGCAAGGAGGAATCAATCTTGAATAGTAAGGAGGCAAGGTCAATGTAGCCAACCGCTTGAGCGGAGGCATCTAAAATTCAAGGATTTATAATATGCGAAAATTATTTCTCATCTTCATTGTAGCCTGTCTTTTTATTCCAGTTTATGCCAATCCAATTACGATTACTCTCTTAACCTCTGGTGATACTAAACTAGGTGATACTACGCTTTTCACTGAGGCCACAAAACTCACGAAGGCAGATTTCCCTAATACTGAATTTGTTTTTAATAAGATTGATCTTTCAGATGGATCAAGTCTTTCTATGGATGCCCAACTCGCTGCCGGAACTCCCCCTAATGTGTATCTTGATACGATGGTAAGGGCCTCCAAGTACATGGTTCCTGAGTATGCTCTCCCTCTTAATACTTATATTCGTGATTTAGATAAGTATAATAAGGGTGTCCTTGATCCTTATAAGCGTAATGGTCAGCTTCTTGCTCTTCCTTCTCCTGGTGGTGCTCAGGCCATGTGCATCAATCTTGATATTATGAAGGAGATTGGCTATACAGTTCCTAATAATTGGACTATCAATGATTTTATGAAGATGGCAGAGCTTGTTAAAGAAAAGTACCATGGTAAAAAGTGGGCTACTGGAATGTTCGCAGCTAATCAATCAGGTGATTATCTGATTAATAATTGGTTTGAATCTTTTGGGGCTTATTATTATGCTAATGGTGATTATGATAGGTCAGTTATTGCAAATACTGGCGGAGATAAGGCATACAAGTTTTTTCAGGGACTTGTGACTAAAGGATATGTACCTCCTAATTCGGAAACGCTCACTGATGATGATTATGCAGCTGAGTGGTATCGAGGCCAACTCGCTGCTACCGCATTTTTCCCAAATTGGACTGAAGGATATTTCAAGACTGCAGAATCAGAAGGATTGAAAAGGTTTAATTATGCTTTTGTTCCTTTTCCCCGAGATTCATCTGTCAAAGTAGTTCCTACCTATTTTAGTAATGCCGCTGTAATTGTTCATAAGACTGGAACGGAAGCAGATAAGGTAGCTGCTAGATGGGCTGAATACTATAATTCTGCTTATCTGCAATCTCTTCAAGCAAAAATTGTTGATGTTATTCCTAATAGAGTAGATGCAATTCCTAGTAATAATGTTTTCGTAGCTCAGGTATCTAAGATCGTTTCAGAAAATGGTATTTATGATGCAGGTCTTACTGATCCTCGATTCACTGAGCGCAGAAGTTTGAATTATCCTATTTTGCAGAAAGTTCTTACTTTTAAGATGACTCCTGAAAATGCTATTAAGGAATATCAAAAGGTTCTTTCAAACGTTAATTAAACCAATTTGTATGAATTGGTATTTTGTGTATAGGAGATTTTTATGAAGAAGATTGGTTTTGTTTTTATTCTTGCAGTTATTCTTGGTTTTGTAGGATTTGCCGAGGATGGAGTAACCTTTGCATCTGATTCTACTTATGTGGCTACTCTTGATAAGAGTTCAGTTAATTTTGTGGCTAATCCTAATGCTTCAATGACGCTTTCAGTAGCTCCATTTTCCTTTGTTACTACTGGCAATGCTTCATATGATTTTGAAACTATGGATTTGACTGTACTTAATGTTTCTGAAAAGTTTGATTTTACCTATGGGGCATTTGATTTTTATATCACCCCCACTTTTGATTTGCTTGATAATAATGCTATGACACTTCCTTCGGCTTTTGTTATGACTAAGGTTGTGCCATTTACTACTGTTACCGTTGCTAGCGATCTTATGGGATTTACAAATGATGCTATGCTCGTGACGGTTACTGCGGAAATGATTTTCTGAATAAATAAAATCGCCCTACCTATGAAAATAGAAAACAGTAATAGGTAAACTACAAACAGGGGCCGGAACCGTAACCGGCATTTTTAATATATAGTGAAAAGTTAATATTTGCTAGGATTGATCCGTTTAAGACCAAGGTAGGAGTACACTAGGTTCACTAGATAATGCGTTCTAGGGGTCAATTTTTAAGCCTCAATGAAGATTAGAAAGGGGGCAAAATGAGCAGAAGTGAGAAACATGTCCCGATTATCAAAGGTGGAGGTTATGGTAAACAGGGTAAAAAATGGGCAAATAAGAGGGTAAGGCATAATGACATAGGGGATCATTGTAGTTATAAAAAAATATACAATCAATATGATATTTTCGATTATAGGTTTAATTTGTATAGAACAATAAAAGTGGATGGTATTCCTAGTGCATTTTGGTCAAATAGATTAATGACAATTAATGAGATAATGGAGTATTGGAGAAAATAATGTATCTTAGCACTGGGCAGATAGTAAGGCATAAGGGTGAAAGGAAAGTAGTAAAATATGTTTATAGGGATAGACAAGGTATTTATACTGTAGAGTTTGTAGATAGGACAAAATGCACAGATATGAAAGAAATAGAAATAGATGGGAGGAAATAATGATTAATGCATTATGGCTTATTTTGATTATTCCTGTATTTACTTTATTTGGTTTTCTTATTTGCGCCGTATTGGTAAATAATGAAAACGATAAATATGTAATAAAATAATTATTTGAAATATTTATTGCTTATCCCTGCTATTGTATTTTTCTCATTATTCACTGCTTGGCCATTAGGCGAAGTTATTGTATTATCCTTATATAAAACTAATTTCATAACTACAAAATTTATAGGTATTGATAACTATATAGCTATTTTTTCAGATTCTGATTTTATCACAAGTATTTTCAATTCATTATTTTATTGTTTTCTAATGGTGCCAGGGGAATTATTATTAGGACTAGGATCAGCATTTTTGATTTTCAAGCTATCCAAAAAATGGCAAGACGTTTCTAGGATTATTTTCTATATTCCTGTATTGACCGCTGGTATAATAATAGCACAAATATGGAAATGGATTTTTCATATTGATGGTGTATTTAATTGGTTTATTAAATTGATAGGTTTATCTCCTATTAATTATTTTGGAGATTGGTATTCAGCTATTCCTACTGTAGCATTTATAGTTATTATTGGATCGTTCGGAGCTAATACTATTATTTTCTTAGCTGCGATGCAAAGTATAGATAAATCATTATTTGAAGCTGCTGAAATTGATGGGGCTTCTTTTAGGCAAATAAAATATAGAATAATACTACCTATGATAATGCCAACTATTAGTCTTGTTACATTATTGACTATCATTGCTTCATTTGGAGTAATAGAAACAATAATGATGCTAGTTCCGCAAAGTTATGCGGCTACTGTCACTTATTCAATATATCGAAGTGGTTTCTTATTTTCAAAATATGGAATAGCGAGCGCGGAAGCAATAGTATTTTTGGTTATTATGATATCATTATCATTATTGAAAAATAGGATAGAGAAAAATGAAAGGTAAAAATTTCTCTTGTAATAATACTGGTAAACGTAAAAAATCAGATTATTATGAAACCCCATATTGTCTTACTCAAGAATTACTGAATATGGTCCAATTAAAAAATCCCGAATATAAAGAACCTATTATTAGATGGATAGATATTCAAAAATACATATTGAATAAAAGAGATAGCAAGTGAAAAAACATAACAAAACAATTCAAAATAATTCTACTCTTTATTTAGGTGATTGTTTGGAAGTAATGAAAATTATTCCCGATAAAAGCATTGATATGATATTGTGCGATTTGCCGTATGGAACTACGGCCTGTAAATGGGATGTAATTATTCCATTTGAACCATTATGGGAACAATATAATCGTATAATAAAAGACAAATGTGCAATTGTTTTGTTTGGATCAGAGCCATTTACGAGCATTATGATAACAAGTAATATAGATGGATATAAATATAATTGGGATTGGAATAAACATATTCCTAGTGGTATTAGTTATGCTAGATGGAGACCAATGCAACAAACCGAACAAATAGCAATATTTTCTAATACTGGTAATAAAATTAATTATTATCCTCAAATGATAAAACGCGATATTTCAATAAAATCAGGTGGAACAAATCCATCTGAAACTGCTCCAATACGATATAAAGATAAAAATTTCAAAAAAACTTATGATTATAAAAATCCAATTACACTTATTGAATTTACTAAAATAAGAAAAGGCAGTTTGCACCCTACCCAAAAACCAGTAGCATTATTAGAATATCTAATTAAAACATATACATTAGAAAATGAAGTTGTTCTGGATAATTGCATGGGATCAGGTTCAACTAAAATTGCTTGTATAAATACCAATAGAAAGTTTATTGGTATCGAAAAAGATGAAAAGTATTTTAATATAGCTTGTAATAGAAAACCTGGGGACAAGAAACAAATTGAAAAGAAAAATATAGGATTCAATTTTGATTAGAAAAATAGTTCTATTGATATTTTTCATATTGTTATTAGCACCTGTTTATTTTATGATTATAGGATCATTTCAAGATACTGGCAGACTCATGACAATGCCACCTAAAATAATACCTAGCAATATTATATATTCTAATTACACTTTCTTTTTCAATAATTTTCCGGTATTTCTATGGGTATATAATACCATGTTTATAGTGTTTTTTACTGTTATTATATCTACTATTACTTCATTAATGACTTCTTATGTGTTTGCTTATTATAAATTCAAAATGAAAAATGTTTTATGGACAATATTTTTGATTGGAATAATGCTTCCTAGAATATCAATATTGATTCCTACTTATGTGATAATAAAGGAATTAGGAATAGCTGGACAATTATGGGCGGTTATTTTGCCTATTTGTTTTTCGCCATTTGGAATATACTTAGCTAGGAATTATTTTGAATCTATTCCAATATCGTTATTAGAAAGTGCAAGATTAGATGGAGCTAATGAATTACAAATTTTATCAAAAATAGTTGCTCCATTGTCAAAGCCTATAGTTACGGCGCTGGCATTGTTTTCTTCAATTAATGCTTTACAAGATTATGTATGGCAAATGTTAGTATTACAAAAAGAAAGTTCGCAATCATTATTAGTTGGATTGATTAAAGCAAGTATGTTAAGAGGAGGTGGAGATTTGAATTTCAACTCTGTCGGTAAATCTATGGCTGTTGGCGTTTTATTGATGTTGCCTTTATTGATTATTTTTATAGTGGCTAATAAGTATTTTACTAAGGATATGTTATCCGGGGCGGTAAAAGAATGATTAAAATAGGAGATAGAATTGGTCTCATTCTAAAAACAAATGTTAATACTAAGGAATGTTTTTTCTTGGGCTATGGGGTTTATGAAGGTAGATTTGTACCAGATATTATTAATTGTAGTAAGAAATATAGAAAAAATGCAAAATGGTTAATAAGAGAAAATAAGGAAATATGTAGATTTAAGTTAGATAATGGCGAAATATTTTATGAGTTTGATACTTGGTGTATGTCAGAAGAAAGATTCAATGCAGTATTTGTAAATGATGAGTATAAAGAAGGATGGAAAGTTATCAATATAGATAGATATGGTAAAAGGAGAAAACAAAATGACAATTAAGAAAATAGTTATGGAGTATTTAGAAAAGAATGATTATGATGGGTTGTATTCAGAATGTGGTGAATGTGCATGTAAAAAAGATGATTTATTCCCTTGTGGAAATGTAGATGAAGATTGTAAGCCAGGATATTTGTATTTAGGTGACGATGATTATGATTTTTTAATTAAGCCAGAACGTGAATCAATTGATACAGTAAAGGAGAAATACTAAATGGCTGAAATGCAAGATTTAATTGTCAAGATAACTTGTGAATGTGATACTAAAGGATTCGATGAAGCAATAAAGAAAATGAAAGAGTTCAATAAAGCTTCAAAATTATCGTTATGGACTATTATTAAACTACGAATAATGAAGATATTTATTAAGAAACCCAAAATTAAAATAACAGAATTGATAGAAAGGAATAGATGATGAATGAATCAGATTTAGAATTGATTGAAAAATGTTCACACTTATTTGAAAGATATAGAAAAGTAAATGATATTTCTATGAGTGTAAAAATGGCATTATTGGATTTATCAAATGATTGCATATATTTAGATATGTTATTCAAAAAATATGAAATGGAGTAAAAAATGACAATTGCTATAATTGCAGCGCGTGGTGGTTCTAAACGATTACCTAGAAAAAATATTAAGTTATTTTGTGGCATTCCATTATTGGCTTGGAGCATTATTCAGGCAAAATCATCTAAATATATAGATGAGGTTTATGTGACTACTGATGATAATGAAATAGCTGATGTGGCTGTTGAATATGGAGCAAAAGTAATAATGAGACCTGATTGGGTAGATGTTGATTTCGCGGCAGCTAATAGACCGTTTATTCATGCTATGAAAATGTTGAAAGCTATTCATGGTGATATTTTCAATGAAGTATTAACTATTTTACCAACTACTCCATTGAATAAGCCTGGAGATTTTGATATAGGCATTGAAGAATATAGAAAATTAGGTTGTGATACTATGGGACCTTTGCGCCCAATTCGAGAAACAGTAGTACTAGAAAAAACTCATCCGAGACGCTGTCGCATGGCATTATTTGATAAGGGTTATAAATATTTAGGTGAAGCTAGCGGATGGGTGGTAACTAATCCCAATTGGTATATTGCTTTTAATAGTGAAATAAGCGATTTAGATTCAGTATTAAATGAAAAGGAAAATTGGCCAGCACTTGAACGATACTTTTTTCCTGTTGAATATTGGCAATATGCTGACGTTGATACATTAGAAGAATTTGAGTTTGCAGAAGTTGTAATGGAGCATTTTATTTTAAAAGGCAGAAAATACAATGAAGTTTATAAATATATTGAAAATAATATTCTACCATTTGGGGGTGATTGAAAAATGAGTGAACAAGTATCATTAAATGGCGATAAGTGGCATGGTGGGACTTTTAATGTTGGTATTGAATCAACAATAAGAACCGATTCATCTAAGTATAATCATAGCACACAGATTGCTCAAATTATGCATGAAAAAGTTAATACAATTCAGAATTATCAAGTAATAATCAATGCAATAAAATCAGGCAGAGCCAGAGATATTGCTGATGAACCAAAAGCTATAATAAATGAAAATGGCGAAAAAATGCCATGTATTATTATTGGCTCTGGGCCCTCATTAGATGATTCTATTGAATATTTGCGCGAATGGAAAGGTGGGATAATTTGTACAAGTAGCCATGCATTGACATTGATGCATTTTGGTATTGAACCTACACATATTTTAGCATTAGATGCTTTTTGTACATGGGATGAAATAAAAGGTGTTGATTGGAGTAAAACTAGAACAAAACTTATAACTCATCCTGGTATGTGGCCAACGTTGCTAGAAAATTGGCCTAATGAAATGTTATTGTATATTGAAAATAATGGCCGCCCAGATTCATTTTACTCTGATACACAAAAGATAATGTACAGTCATAGAGAAGGTGGAACACAAAGGAACCCTGTTTTTCATTATTATATTAGAACGGAAATAATGCTTTTTGCTTGTAGTCCACCATTACAATTGTTTGTTGCTGATATTTTAGGATATGGCACTATTTATACTTGTGGTGTAGATTTTGGTTTTCATTCAGGAAAAGAAAGATTTACTTCATGGGATTTTGATGAAAATAATATATGGCAAGAGCATAAACACCCATTTGAAATGAATGAAAGAATAGTTAAAACAAATAATGGATTATACTCTGAAGAAATGCACATTTACTATAAAAAGAATTTCTTGAGTAGTTGGCGATTATCCAATAAAACAATGTATACTACGGATCATGGTATTATCACTGAAACTCCATATATTGATATAACAGATTTAATTGTAAATCAAGGTTATAATCAACCACAACAATCTTCGCAATGGATAGCTGATAATGTAGAACCTTATTTAGCATTAGTTGGCGCTTTTGTTATTGAAACGCCTAAGGGGTTATCATTTGTAGAATCTAATAATTATCAAATTGAATTGCCTAATTTTATGAGAGAAATAAATAAACGTTATCAATGCCCTAAATGCAAAGTTCAATTGTTAGTAAAGGATAATGATTCCCATGTAGGATCAGAATGTCCACAGTGCCATGAAGGTAAATTAGAATATGAGATAGGTGTTGATATTAAGCAAAATATGGCAAGAATTGAAAGATATATTGAAATGTCTAGGCATATTAATATAGACAAATATTAATATATAGAAAATACAATAAAGGCCCTTAAACGCGTTCAATTTGATTCAAGGCATAATCCGATGGCTTTTAATGGAAAATGCGTTCTAGGGCCTAATTTAAACGTTACAATGAAGATTAGGAGGGCAGTTTATATGCTATTCTCAGAAAAAAGCTCTTTAGTTAAGAAACAAAATGAACTTATTTCAATTTGTGGGGAATATATTGATTTATTAGAAACTGAATTGCATGAAATAATTCCAATAGTATATAATCATGGTTGGCATTATAATTTAGCTAATCGTGGTAAAGAATATAGGGATAAAATAGAACAATTAAAAAATGATATTGATTGGCTGCAATCATGAAAATATTCATATCTGGCAGAATTAGTGATATGGATAATTTAAATAAAGAAGCCTTTGAAAAAGCAGAAAAACTATTACGTGAAAAAGGCCATCAACCAATCAACCCACATAAAATACCTGATCCTAATAAAGAATATACTTATGCTGAATATATGAAAATAGATTTACGGGCATTATTGGATTGTGAGGGTATTTATATGTTGAATGATTGGGAAAAATCAAAAGGTGCTTGTATAGAAAATATAGTAGCTACTATAATTGATTTAAAAATATTTTATGAAGGGGATTTTGATGATAGAAATGACAATTAAAATAACTGATTATAGTAAAAATTATGTAGAAATAAATTCAGACATAGTAAGTGATGAAAATGAAGCGACCGAAACTGAAATGATTGTTTTTAATGATATTATAGATTTACTAGATAATATGATAAGTAATATGAATAAAGATGATGTGGAAAATACCACTCAAGATATATTATCTAATATAGGAAAAAACAATGATAAAGTTTAATATAGAATATACAATAAATAATTGTAATGTAGTAAGTATAAAAACTAATATAATAAAAGATCCATCTACAACGCCATTAGATGAGGCGTCAGTTTCATTATTAGAAGTAATAGTAAAGGAAGCAATTAAGGATATAAAAACAGTTGATAAAGATACAAAAAGCATTCTTAATGCTATAGGCAAATAGCACTATACATACTAACAAAAATACGTTATAATAGCAATATGAAAACTAAGAAACCAATGCAGAAAAAACCTTCTCAAAAGAATATTAAAACTAAAACAATTATAGTTGATAAAAATCCTGTAGGTAATCAACCTAAATATGCTAAATGGATGGATGGTGTAGCAGAAAGACTCGCGAAACAAGGCAACAATCAAAAAGTAATATATCAATTGTTAGGAATTACAGAAGCTACAGGAATTAGTTATAAAAAGAAATATCCAAGTTTTTCTAAAGCATTAGAAGATGGTTATAAAGATCCAATAAAAATAGCAGAAGATAGATTGCATAAATTGGTAAAAGGTTATGAGTTTGATAGTGAACAATTGTTAGTAGTAAGTGATGGTGCACAATTAGGAAGCCATGTAGAACGAGTACCAATAAAGAAAAGAATAGAACCTAATCTAAGGGCAATTGAATTCTTTCTAAAGAATAGGAAATCATGGAAAGAAAATCCTAAAGATGGTTGGGGTGAAATGATTGAGATAAGTGGCAAAATGGAATACAAAGTTATTCCTGATGAAACACTAGAGGATAAAGAATAATGAAATTAGATTTCAAGCAATTTAATAATATATTGTATTTACTTATCAGGATATTATGGATTGGGTGTCCTAGAACTATTAGTGGCTATTTTTGGGCTTTATATATGACTCCTTATACCATTCTGTTTTTGTATTATAAAAGATATTTAGGATGGATTATATAAATGTCTGATATAGCTCTGCCTACAATTGATCTTCGCGGCTTTGGCAAAAAGATCAATAAGCATTTTATACCTTTATTTAAAGATAAGAGCCGAATCCAGGTTCTTGTAGGTGGAGCTTCATCCTCAAAATCGTATTCTACTGGTCAAAAATATATTTATAAATGCATCAGGGAAAAAGGCCATAAGATATTAGTTGTAAGAAAAGTAGCCAAGACATTAAGGCATTCTGTATTTGATTTAATGATAGCTATTATCAATGATTCTAATATGCAAGGGCTTTTCAAATATAATAGGTCAGAGTTTCTTATTACTTGTATAGCTAATGGTAATGAAATAATTTGTACTGGTCTTGATGATGTAGAGAAATTAAAATCAATCCATGGAATAACAGATATATGGATTGAGGAAGCATCAGAAATATCTGAAAGTGATTTCAACCAATTGGATCTTCGTCTTCGTGGCGAGACATTACATAAGAAAACAATTACTCTAACATTGAATCCTATATCCATAAAACATTGGATAAAGAAAAGGTTCTTTGATAGGAAAGAAAATGATTGTATTACTCATCATTCCACTTATAAAAATAATGAGCATCTAGATAAAGATACCATAAATAGATTAGAGCAAATAACAGATTCATATTTCAAAGCTGTTTATGTATTAGGTGAATGGGGAGTCTATGGAAATGTGGTATTTTTTAATTATGAAATATTAGACGATTCTGTTTTCCCATATAAAGAAGAGGACTTAGAAAATGTTTTTAATGGCATGGATTTTGGATTTGTTCACGCGCAGGCAATAGAACGTGCCGGATTCAAGGAAGATCATAAGCCTAAAGATAATGAAGGCCCCAAAGTTTGTTTATATTGTTTTGATGAATTACATGAAAAAGGAAGGATCAATTCAGAGTTTATAGATGATGCCAAAGAATACTTTGGTGATAAATTATACGAAATGTATATGACTGCTGATTCTGCATATCCAGCTTATATAGAAGAATGGAACAATGCAGGATTCAAGGTAGAAGGTTCTAAGAAGGGAAAAGATTCTGTCAAGTTCGGATTTGAATATTTGACAGGAATAAAGATATATATAAATGGCACTAAATGCCCACAATTAGCGCAAGAGATTCCATCTTTCAAAAGGAGAGAAGATAAGGATGGCAACGCTACTGAGGATTTTGTTTCTATTAACGATGATGGCCTCGCCGCACTTCGGTATGGCAGCGAGTATATTTGGTCAAATCAAAATCAAGTGTTTTATGATGGATTAGATGATAGCGGATGGTCTTTAGCAGATATTGGATTATAAAGGAGAAGGTTATGGCATTAGAATTAAAAGATGTTGATAGATTATACAATTTCCATTTAGTTAATGGGAAGATTTTTTCTCGCTATCTAAATGATGTGCAGTTAAAAGAAATAAGAAGAAAATGGATTATTGGTAATTCTAGAGGTTATGGCGAATTGGTAATTAATAACTATATAATCCAGACAAAAGATTTAATTTGTATTGGATTAGATATTTCAGAAGAGGAGTAAGATATGCCAACTTCAAGAATTGATTGCATTAATATTAAAAAGCCAAATTGTGAGTTTTATGATGAGAATAGGTTGTGCCCTGATAATTGTATAGGATTCCATTCTGTAGAAACTGTAAGTCAAAATACTATTTCTGTACAAGTTGGAGCACCTATTGAGGAAGCGAAGGAAGATATCCCAATTGCAAATAAAAGGAATAGATAATGTTTCTACAAAAGATTTCAAAAGATATTTTATCCAATGACGATATTCTTAAATACATTCAAGATTATGAGACTAATATAGTTCCACATTTGAATGATTTATGGGAATACTATAAAGGAAAAGATGTAGCTATTCTAAAAAGAAAAACGCCTGACCCTAATAATCCTGATAACAGAATAGTCGTTAGTTACGGTAGAAAGATTGTTACTACATATACAGGTTATGCTTATCGCCCTAAATACATTTCATATAAGCCTAATATTAAACAAAAAACTGAAGCTTTAATGAATGAAAGTGTTATTGTTCCAAATATGTCTGAAAAAGAACCAATAGAAAAAGAGTTTGTTAATGAATTACAAGCAATTTATAATTTGAATCAGGAACATATAAAGACAAATAGAGCTGGACGCAATACTGCTATTTTTGGGTTATCATATGAGATTTGTTACATTGATTCTGAGATTCAACCAATGGATTCTAAATTGCCAATTAAAGCAGTACCTAAGTTTTTTACTGTTGACCCTAGGGAAATGATAGTATTATATGATTTTAGTCCTGAACCCAAAATGAAGATTGCTATTAGATATTATAAAATGGAAGATTCAAAAAGTTTTAAAGTAGAAGTATACTATGCTGATCATGTGGAAGTATATATCAGACACCAATTAGATAATGGTAAATGGGAATTACTCCCCTCTGGTCCTCCTTATACAAACTTTTATGGTCAAGTTCCGGTAGTTGCTTATTATTTAGGCGACGAAATGCAATCCATCATGGAAAACATTTTAACACTTATTGATGCACATGATGTATTATTTTCTGATTCAATGAATGAGTTTGATAGATTTGCCTTTGCTTATTTGATTATGAAAAAAGTTGGATTAACTTCTAATATTGATAAAAAAGATTCAACTAAAGTTAATTTTGCTTTACAGTTATTGAAACGCCGTAGGGTATTTGAGAACTTAGATGAAAAAGCTGATATTAAGTTTTTGACTAAGGATATACCTACTAATTTCATTGATTTAGTTGGAAAGCAATTAAGAGACATGATTCATATACAATCTCATGTACCGGATTTTACTTCTGAGAAAATGACAGGTGCCAGTGGAATTGCAATCCAAAGGTTAATGTTTGATTTTGAAAATCTAGTATCTAGTGCCGAAGCTGATTTTGATCGTGGCTTATATGATAGAATGATTTTAGTTGCTAAAATTATGAAGATACTCAATATTGTAGATGGCGGTCCTGAAATGGTAACTATTAGCCATAAAAGAAATGTTCCATTAAATACACAAGAGTTTGCACAGACTGCTTTGACTATGCAAGGTGCTGGATTTAGTAGAAGAGCAATTGTTGGTATAATGCCAGAAGACATTATCCCTGATATTGAAAAAGAATTAGATTATGAGAAGCAAGAACAAATGGCAATGACTGGAGGAATGGATGTTTATGGGACAATGCCTAATCCTGATCAACAAAAACAAATAGATGATTTGATTAATCAGGGTATGAATCCTGATGATGCCACGGCGCAAGTAATGGGGGGATGAAATTAAAGCAATTGGAGATATTAAGTAATGCTAGAACTTAGTAGTTTAGAGAATAAAGCTTATGTCTTATTAATGAAACGAGAAGCTAAATACTCTAAGCTTATTCAAAATCAATTAACTAATTCATTGACTACAATTTATGGGATTATGACAAAGATATATAATTTATATGCGGTTAATGGAAAATTGACTAGAGCACAAATGACTGCTTATAATAAATATTCAACAATGGAAAAGCAAATATTAGATGCCCTTGATCCTGCAATCAAAGCAAATATAGTTACTATTAAACATTTATTGCCTAGTCAATTTCAAGAATCATTTTTCCAATATGCATGGGCAATCGATCAAGTATCAGGATTGAGATTATCATGGGGATTAGTTAATACAAAAATATTATTAGGTGCATTTGATATAACTAATCCTAAAAATATTGAATTGCAAAATGCCTTGAATAATTATCCATTGGAGGCTAAGAAGAAAATAAGAACAGTGTTATTGAATGGACTGTCATTAGGTAAATCATATAATCAAATGGCTAATGATTTAAAGGCAGTTATAAGTAAAATATATAGTAGTGCAATATTGATTACTAGGACTGAGGCACAAATGGCGGTGAATGCAGGACAGTCATTAGTTTATCAAAGAGCAATTGAAAATGGAATACAAGGTAGTGAAGTATGGTCAGCGACAAAAGATGCAAGAACTCGTTATGATCATGGGCGAATGGATGGTGCTAAAAGAATAGTAAGTGAAGGCCAAGATGGATGGATAATGCCTGACGGAAGTTTTGCATTAGGCCCTGGTGGGGATTGGGCACCATATCCAGGTTATCCAGGATTAAGGGCGGCGGAAAGATGCAACTGTCGATGCCATACAAGATTTCAAATAGATGGATATGAACCGCAATTAATGAGGACTCGTGCTGAAGGGGTTATTCCATATCAGAATTATCAGGATTATATAGATCAATATCATCCTGATTGGGCGCAGAATTAAAGGGGGTTTAATATGGCAATTTTAGGGCATGCAGACATGATGAAACAACATGAACAAATGATAAAGGATTGTGCAAAGCAATTGAATAAGGGTGCAGATATTAATGGAACTATGATTCCAACAATGGATAGTGGTAATGCCAAAAATTTAGGAATTAATGCACCATATTATATGGGTATGATGCAAGGAGATTGATATGCCATTAAAAAAGGGTAAGAAAAATATTGGTAGTAATATAACTTTGGAGATGAAACATAACCATCCTTATAAGCAAGCGCTAGCCATTGCTCTTAGTACAGCAAAAGTAAAGAAAGTCTCTAAGAAAAAGGTTAAGAAGTGAATAATAAAATATTAAAGCAAGTAGAAGATATTCAAACAAAGGAAAAGGAAATTGTGAGTTTGATTATGAATAGGGATAATTTGCAATCTTAGATTGCAGAATTAAATAATATGATGACAAATATAAAAGAAAGTATTTCATTTAGAGAGGCAGAATTAAGTGCAATGTATTTTGAATTAAAGAAACTTCTAACGGAGGGTAAATGACAAGCACAACAGGAACAAGTATTAATAGTTATCTTGAATGGGTTAAACAAGAATTAGAAAGAAAACATTATGGAGAAGTATCAATTCAGTTTACTGTGTGCGCTGGGCAAGTTACGGATGTTCGTAAAGGATCATTTGACAATGACCACTATCCCATGAAGAAAAAGGAGTGAATAAATACCCTCTTTACATTTAGTATAGAATAGCTTATAATTGCATATGTAGAGTAAAGACCGACAGGAAAACCTGAGGCCCTTGCGGATAAAACCGTTAGGGCCTTTATTATTTTAAAAAAGGAGACTAACATGGTGTGTAAAACTAAAAAAGGATCAAAGAAAAAGGGAGGCAAGTAATTAAATGAATCGATCAAGGCAAAGGAAATTAGATGCTAGGGAAAATAGACAGGCATCCTTGCATAGTCAAGGTATGACTGTTGAAAAGACCATTGTCAAACTCCCACAGCCAAAAGCATTAGTTAAGAAAGAAAAGGTATTAGTTGAATCAGTTAAAAATGTAGAAGTAAAACGAGGAAGAGGCCGTCCGCCGAAGGCTTCTTACGTTAATACAAAGGAAATTAGTAAGGCACAGGTAGTGGGCTATAAAAAGACCATGAAGGGCAAGGAGAAAAAGTAAATGGCTATTAATAAGGTACCAGATATTGGATTACAGTGGTTTGCTGAAAATGATGAAATCACAATTGAACAGATTCGAGCTTTTATTGATGCAAATATGGAACGGGCTGATGTTGCTGAATATGTTACTTCTCTTGCTACTGAAAAGCCGCTTACTGTGGAAACGGTTAATGCTTATTTAGGAACAGTTGAAGGAAAAAATTTAATTCAGCCAATTATTGATCGTGCTAATACTAAGGCAATTCAATCACATGATGAAAAACAGAAACCCGTAGTTGAAGCTACTATTAAGGCTAGAGTCAATGAAGAGATCCAGAGAATGAATCCTACAGAAACACCAGAAATGAGGCAGATTCGAGAACTTCGCCAAAGTCAAGAAGACATGCAAAAGACTATGGAAAAGGAAAGACTCGATTATGCAATTACTCAAGAGTATGCAAAGCGGAATATCCCATTAGAGTTTGCTAAAGATATTCCTTGGCCATCTGTTGAGCATGCTATTAATGGTGCATTGGTTTGGGAAAAGGTGAAGGCAGGTGAAATTGATAAAGCAGTAAATGCCCGTTTAGCTGAAACGCCTAAGCCTAATGGATCAAAAGGAAAAGATGGCGAACCTGATTATAAGACCATGTCTAAAGAAGAGCGGTTTGCATTTTTTAAACAGCAAGCAGAACAACGTGATAGCCGTGGTGCTATTAGTTAAATAAAGGAGAAGTATTATGGGTTTAGAGAATTTTATTCCTGAGATGTGGAGTGCAACATTATTCGTAAAGCTCCGCAAGGCATTAGTTTTTGGTGGATTAACTAATAAGAACTTTGTTGAAGATGTTTTTAATTATGGTGATACTGTTCATATCAATGAAATTGGTCCCGTAACTGTTAATAGTTATACAAAACATGCAACACTTACTTATGAGACACTTACTTCCGCTCAGAAGACCCTTATCATCGATCAAGCTTCTAGCTTCTCTTTCAAAATTGATGATATTGATAAAGCCCAGACTCAGCCTAAAGTGATGGATGGGGCTATGTCTGATGCTGCGTATCGAATTGGCGATACTATTGATCAGTTTATTGCCGGTCTTTATGCACAGGCAGGTGCTACTCCCGCCGCTACTACTTATATTGGATCAAGTGGATCAAGCCTTTCTGTTTCTTCAGGTAACGTTATCGAGACTCTTTCTTATGCACAGCGTTACCTTACCGAAGCTAATGTACCTACTCCTGGTCGCTGGATTACTCTTCCTCCTTGGCTTACTCAGAAATTGATTCTTGCCGAAGTTGGCGGTATTTCTGCAATTGCCGTGCCTAAGATTGAAGATGATGGAGCAATTGTTAATGGATTTGTGGGCCGCGCATTTGGATTTGATATTTTTGAATCAAATAACGTTTCTAACAATGCTACTCAGTATCGTGTAATGTGTGGTGATCGTTCGGCTATTAGTTATGGTGGTCAGGTTTCTGAAATTGAAGCTCTTCGCTTACAGACTACTTTTGCTGATGCAGCTCGTGGACTATATGTGTATGGTGCTAAGGTAACCAGGGCTGAGGCTCTTCTTACTCTATATCTCGCCGAAGCTGCGGGCTAGGAATAGGGGGATAATATGGCTAACGGAACTTTAAAGGTAACTACTGTTGCATTAACTGGTGTGGCTGGAACTGCTGCATCTACCACAATTGCATCTTCAGAGACAATGACTATTTCCGCCACTACTGCCCAGGCCGCGCTTAGTTTACGCTCGCTTATGGTATATGTAGCAAATGCAAGCTCCACCGCTTCTGTTACTCTTTCTCTAGGGGCTGGAACTAACTTCTCTGAAATTGGCCAGGGAGCTTATTCTATTACAGTTGGTACTGCTGCAACTGTAATGATCGGTGGACAGGGTTTTGAATCTGCTAGATTCCTAGATTCAAATGGTGCTATTGTATTCACCCAGGCAGGGGCTGGGCCTACCACTTGGCTTGCTTTCCAAGAACCTAATGTTTGGGAATGATTAATAATATAAATGGGGGAGGAAAGTTTATAATGAGTACTTCCCTATTTATATAAAGGAATAACTTATGGCAACTAAAAAGAATTGGATTCAAGGAGCAATCGAAAAACCAGGTTCATTTTCTAAGAAAGCAAAAAATGCTGGAATATCCACAAGTGCCTATGCTACTAAATCACTGAAAAAGAAAAGTAAGGCAAGTTCTACAACAAAAAAGCAAGCAGTGTTAGCTAAAACTCTTGCAGGAATGAGAAAAAAGAAGAAATAAAGTGGCAACAATACTTTCCGTTTCAGAGTTACTAGATTTTCAACCTAATATCACAGCCACAGCCGGGACTATCATATCTAGGAAATGGATTGAAATTGTAGAGCAAAGATTGCCATTACTTACTAATGATTATTTTACTTCAGATATTATGCATATTGATTGTACTGCCACTTTTAATCAAACTGCTGGAACTATCATTATAGATCAAAATACATGGTCTCAATTTGGATTTAAAGATGGTGACAATATCCTAATTTATAAATCATTGCGAAATGAAGGTTATTTACAAGTTGATACCTTTGTTGATAGTACTGCTACAATTGCATCAGCTTATACGGTTTACGATGAAGCTTATAATTATAATATGGGAAGAATCATTTATTTCGGTGTAGTACATTGGACAATTGATATAAAAGCAATTGCTTCTGAAATGATTTATTATGATGCTGAATTGCGAAGTAAAAGAACTCCAGGTATTCGTTCAAGATCATTAGGACCATGGAGTGAATCATATGCAGGTGATACAGGGACATTTGGGTATCCATTAGAAATTTTAGAGAAACTTGAAAAGTACAATATTGCTAGGTTAATGTAAGGAGAAAAACATGGCAAAGAAAGCAAGTCCAGCACAATTAGCAGCTAGGGCAAAGTTTGCGAAGATGATTAAATCAAAGTCAAAGAAAGGTTCTGCAAATACTTCTACTACACCTAAAGTAAATACAAGTAAGGGAAAATAAAATGGCATTAAGGGATATGTTGAATATAGTAAATGGAGTCTCTATCATCAAAACTACGTCAACTAATGATGGAATGGGTGGAATGACTTCAACTACTATAACTACAGTAATCCCTTTATGTGCATTATGGCAAAATTCTAGTACCAATAAGTATATCTATGACAAATATGCAATGAATAGTTCTCATATTTTATGTTTTGAATATGGCGCTTACACTTTTAATGTTCCTGATAGTAGTGGAGGAACAGTTATTGAAACAGTATCTCATAATGGATCAATATATAATACTATGGGATTTCAAAATGATTATATGGATTTTCATGAAATAGTCACAATGAACTTGGATAGATTATCATGAGCATGGTCAGAATCGATTTAAAAAAGAAATGGGATGGCTCTATTGTTAAATTATTAGGGAAAAAGGTAATAGATAAAAGTATATATGAAGTTGGATTGATTGTAGAAGGGAATGCCAAAGAATTAGCGGCTAAAAATTATGGTTATTTAGCAGCTAGTATCAATACACAATTTCAAGGTGGGGGAGATGAATTAGAAGATCCTAGTAAATATGCTAAAGAAATACCCCCAGTAGGGCATAATGTTGAAACATTTAGAAAAATACAAGCACCTTCACAAGAGGAAGTCGTGTTTGTTGGTACTGCGGTTGATTATGCTTGTATTTTTGATGGGCATACTAATATAAAAGTACAAGGAGGAAAAGGGTATAAGGTTATATGTCAAATAAAAAAAGGGGATATGGTATTAACACAAACTGGAGAATATCATAAAGTAATTGAAACATTCAAAAAACCTGCTATACTATCTCCAGATTTAATTGAAATTATTTGCGAGTATAGAAAAAATAGAAATCACAAATTGATAGTGACCAAAGAGCATAAGATATTGGTTTTTAGAGATGTGCGAAATAAATGGGTTAAGGCAGAAGAATTATTATTAACCGATAAACTATTTTCTTTGAAAAAGAAAGAACCAAATAAAGGAAAAGGACTTCATAGGAACTGTTTACAATGTGGAAAAGAATTTCAGCCTCCAGGTCATAATGAGATTCATCAATATTGTTCTATGGATTGTAGGAATGAATATTGGAAAATTAATGGCAGTCCTAATATTGGTAGTAAGAGGACTAAAAAAACTAGAGACAAAATGAGTTTACTTAAAAAGAAGTATTTTGAATTGAATCCAGAAAAACATCCTAATCGGATAATGAATAAAAAGGGATATCAAACCGATGTTGAAAAAACTATTGAAGATTGGTTGATTGAACAACAAGTACAATATGAAAAACAAAAAAGAATAGGAAGAATATATGCTGATTTTTATTTACCTATTACAAATGAAATATTAGAAGGAGATGGAGCTTTTTGGCATTCAAACCAAAAAAAGGATATTGAAAGAGATAAATATATAAAAAGTATTGATCCAACTATTAAAATAACTCACATGCACTTTTATGATAAACGATTTTCTAAAAATATAAATAGAAATCCATTAGAAAATGTATATTATCAGGTATGTAATCCAAGTCCTAAAAGTTATGTTAATATGGGGGATTTTGAGTGTAGAAAAATTGTCTCTATAAAACCAATCAAGTATGGTGAAAATATAAAAAAACATGCCAGTACACAAGCATATGTTTATGATTTATCGGTTGAAGGTGTTCATTCATATTATGCTAATGGCATATTGGTTTCTAATAGTCATGTGGAATTTGGAACTGTAAAAATGGACGCTCAGCCTTTTCTCAGGCCAGCAGCTGATATGGCACAAGGAAAAGTATTAGAAACAGTAGAGGCTAATGGTAAACAACATTTTCTTGGTTATTTGCGACAGCATGAAGAATATTTACAAAGTAGGGGATTATGAGTCCTTCACAAATGATAGGATGGTCCTTAAATCAAACTTCATCGGTGACAAATATAGTATCAACTAGAATATATGCTGGGCAAAGACCAGTAACAACTACGGTGCCTTGTATTAATTATTTTGAAATGGCTGGGACTAAAAGATTGAATGGATTTGAAAGATCTACTTATTCTATAAATTGTAGGGCAACTACGGCGGAAACAGCACTACAACTAGCTAGAAAAGTAGTTGATTTATTTGAAGGAGGAATATCAGGACGGGGTGGATATGGAAGTATGAATGGGTTTGAAATAACTAGAGCAAGTTTAAGACAAGGACAAGGATTGATTCCAGAACCAGATGATACTTTATATAATGCTCCGGTTGATATTTTTATAGTATATCCTACATCAAGTGTAAGTTAAAGGAGAATAAAATGGGGGGGCCAGGAAGCGGAAGGAAACCTAACGGGGTACCTAAAATAACTTCAAATAAAATAATTTCAATTAAAAATGGTAAAGTCATTCCAAAAATATCTAAAAGAAAAGCAGCTGGAAGAAAAAATGGAGTTTGGACTTACAATATTAAAGCATAAAGGAGATTAATTATGCCCATTTATCAGAATAGTACAGTAGCAGATGCAAAAGTAGAAATTGGAAACTATGCAATGTATGTTGCAATTACAGCTGGGACCACTGTAGGCGGAAGTTGGATTAATCTAGGTGCCGGTATGGTTAAGAGTTTTTCTTATGATCCAGTTAGCTTTACTTCACAGGCTGGCAATGCACCTGATCCTATTCAAGGTATTTCAAGAGAAACGGCTAAGATTGCTATTGATTTGATTGAATATGATGGTTCTTCTTTCTCAATTCTGAGTGATGGAGCAATGACAGGCAGTTCAGGGTCATTAGTTGTAGGTGGTCAAACTAATGTGCAAGCTGGTAATGGATTTAAATTAGTTAATAACAGAAAATTAGCTTCCGGTTCCACCCAGACTACTACTTATGTATTTAATTTTGTATTTATGGATGGTGGATTCTCCACTTCTCCCAAATCCGATAATGACGCTGATCCTATCAATGTTTATAGTTTTAATCTTTTAGCCAAGCAGTATATGACTGCACAAACAATCTTTACTAAGACGGTATCCTAATGAAAGTTGAAGATTTAGATGTACTTAGACCTGAACCAAGAATAGTCCATATAGGGGGCAAGGATATTGACGTATCCTTTGTTCCTTGTGGAATTACTTTTGATGTAGATGCAATTGTAAGAGAACTGCAAGGAATGGATCAAAATAAATTGTTAGAAAATGGACTTGAAACTAAAAGGGCTTTTGAATTATCTGTAGAATTGTGTTCAGTATTTTGTTCACATAATTATCCTGAATTAGATAAAGAGTGGTTTTTTCAAAATACTGATGCAAATCAGATAAAACAATTTTCAACTGCTATTAAAGATGCTCTAGTTAAAGCTTATGCTGGAATAGAGAATAATTCAAAAAATCAGAGGGCTCCCAAGATGAAGGAGAACAAGTAATTCATCTTGGGAGCCTATTTACAATGATGGCTTTTTTATATTCATGGGCGACTAAAGAATATTTATTGTGGAATATGACAATTGGGCAAATAATTATGTATCATAATAGAGGCGTAGATTTAAAATGGCCTGATCCTAACAAGACTTCAAATGGCCCTGGATTATTGAATAAAAGTGCATCTGAATTAAGAAGAATGCGCGATGAATATAGGACACAAGTAGATTTAAAAAAGAAACAATTGACAGAAAAATATGGAGATATAGGATGATAAACAAACAAGGAAATCTCCATGGCTAACACACTCGGAGATATGGTTGTTGCCATAACTGGCGATACTAGTAATTTTAATCTTTCTATAGATGCAGCTGGAAAAAAGTTGGATTTACTCGCGCAAATAACTGCTAAAAGTGCAGTTGAAATGTCTACATCATTTAAAAAAATAGATAATGAAGCAAAATTATGGGGTAATAGTACTGATTTAATAGCACAAAAACAAAAAGCCTTGAAAGATGAAATGACTAATTTAATGAATCAAGGTTTTGATCCCATGAGTGCTAAAGTACAAAGTTTAAAAACTCAATATAGCGCTTTAGGTGATGAGGCTTTAGCATTAGAAAAGAGTCAAGTATCATTAAAGAATAATCTAAAAGAATTTGGTTCACTCATGACTGGATTAGGCGTTGGATTAACGGCAGGTGTGACTGTACCTATAATTGGTATGGCTAAAGCTGCTATTGCTTCTTCCGCGCAAATGGAAATGCTTCAGGCATCATTTACTACCTTTTTAGGTAGCGCAGACCAAGCCGCAGTATTAATGAATAATTTAATTCAAATGGCTGCTAAAACACCATTTGTAACTACAGATTTAGCTAGTGGTGCTAAAATGCTATTGCAATATGGTATTGCTACTCAAGATGTAATTCCTGATTTGAAGATGCTAGGTGATGTATCTTCGGGCAATACTGAAATATTTAATAGATTAGTTTATGCTTTTGGACAAATAAATTCAACTGGCAGATTAATGGGTCAAGATTTGCGTCAAATGACTGAGGCAGGATTCAACCCATTATATATAATAAGTCAAAAAACTGGGGAAAGTTTTCAATCATTACAAAAAAGAATGGCTGCTGGTGGAATATCTGCCGGTGAAGTTACTAAAGCATTTAAAATTGCTACAAGTGAAGGTGGAAAATTTTACCAGGGAATGGAAAGAGGAAGTTTAACATTTACAGGATTGGTTTCTACTTTAAAAGATAATATAGGAATAATGGGGAGATCAATAACAGATCAATTTATACCTGGATTAAAAGAAATAATTAAATCATTGAGTGGAATGGCTCAATGGCTTACGGCATTAGATCCAAGTACAAAATCATTTATAGTTATTATGGGGGCATTTGCAGCTGCCGCTGGCCCTGTTGCATTAGGCATAGGATTGATTTCTAGTGCAATTGCTACAATGGATGTTGCAACTAAATCATTAATGCTTACTACAGGTCCAGTTATTTTAGCTATTGGGGCAGTTGTTGCTTTAGTAGCATTAATTGGTACAAAAGCTGCTGAATCTAAAAAACAATTAGATGATTTATCCACTGCCACATCGAAGATAGGAACATCTGATCCAGCCATATTGAATAATGCATTGGTTGAAGTAAATAAACAGATACAGGCACAAAAAGATTTGATTGGTTTAGCAAAAATGAGAAAAGAATCTTTAGCTGCCGTTCCTGATTTAGAAAAAAAGTTAGCAGATTTAGAGCAAACTAGAATAGGGATATCTAGTACATTATTCCAAGTATTAAAGAAAGGAGAAAATTCTAATTTAACTGATGTTCAAACATCTATTGAAAAAGAAGATGAATGGACTACAAAAAGAAAGGCTGCTGAAGCTGCATTAGCACATGAATATGCCTTGATCGATGAAAAGCAAAAAGCTGCATATATCAGTGGTGAAGCTTATGATGCTCAATCTGAAAAAAGAAAAGCGTTATTAGAACTTTTAAATAAAATGCTAGAACAAGGCTTTACCGTACAAGGTGCTGGATACCAAACTATTCTGCAAGCTAATTTAGATGTAATGAACGGTGAAGAAGCTCGTTATGAAGCACTAAATAGAATGGGCAAGGAATATGCTGATAGCCAAATAGAAAATAATGCCAAAATAGCTACTGCTGAACAAGCCCAAGGCCAAGCATTAGAAGTTCAAGGTCAAACATATATTGATAATCAAAATAGAATAAAAGTAGCAGAACAAGCTAAATGGAATGCCTTAAATAAGATGGGACAAGATTACATAGATAATGAAAATAAGACAATTAATCTATCATTAGATATTGCTACTACAACATTATCTGCTATGGATGCTATAAAAAATGGAATTAATTCTAAAGATCCCTTAGGTGGATTGATTAAAACTATAGAAACTGTAACGGCTTCTATGGGACCTGAAGGTAAATTAGTAAGTACTATAATGCAAATTGGCACTTCATTTGTCGATATAATGAGATCATTAAATGATGATATTCAAGGAATATTGGGCAATTCCACTAAAGAAACACAAGATTTTGCCATGAATATAATGAATATAAATGAACAAATACTTAATGCTAAAATGCAAAATAATAGGGATCAATTGGCGGATGATCTTGCATTACTTGGTGTTGAAGAACAAACCGCTCTTGAAGATGCCGGATTTAAAACTAAAACCGCGGAAGAACAATTACAAGATCAATTAGCAACTGCTATAAAAAATGGTGATCTTGCAACTCAAGCAACCTTAAAGAATGAAATAGCTAAACAAAAAATAATTGATACTTATGAAGCCAAAAAAGCTGAGGCACAAGATATTGCTGATGCTGCATATAAAAAAATGGTGCATGATAAGGCTATACTAGATCAAAAAATTGCAATTGCACAAACAGAAATAGCAAAACAAGAATCAATTGCCAAATTACCATGGTGGGATTTTTTAACAGGTTGGAGCCAAAGAAAACAATTAGATAGTTTATATACTGATTTAATTTCTGCAATACAAGCAACACCAATCCCTGCTGCTGCAAATGGTGCAATAGTTAATCCTACTCCTGGCGGGACGGTGATTCGTGTTGCAGAAGCTGATCAACCAGAAGTTATTTTCCCATTAGATAGATTGGAAAGTTTCTTATCAAAAGGATTCAACACAAATAATATGAACACTAATGAAAATGAAGGGAATATAAATCTAGTTGTTACTCTTGATAGTAAACCATTCTTGGATAAGATATTTCCAGCAACTAAAAACAGAACTGTATTAATTAGTCAAGGAGCAGTAGTATGAGAATAGCATATGAAAATATTATTGATGATTTAAATGCCTCAACGTTGACTGCTTTAACTACTGCAACTGGATATTCTATATTAGATGTTCAAGATCAGAGATTGACCACTCAATGGCGAAGCGGTTCTTTTGTTGTGGGGGCATCTGCACAAACTATAACTATTGACTTTGGTTCCGCTAAAAAAATAAATACTGTTGCTATTTTAGGGCATGATCTATCTTTAGGCGAATTCCAAAATATTCAGCGTTTAGGATCAGAAATATATGTTCAAAGTTTAGCTTCGTTAGGATCAGGAATAGTAATAGCCGGTACTGCCGCTACTGGGCAAATATATAGATCATTGGATTCCGGCTCTAGTTGGACTAATATTCAGCGTTTAGGATCAGAAACACAGATATTAAGTTTAGTATCGTTAGGATCAGGGATAGTAATAGCCGGTACTTATCCTACTGGGCAAATATATAGATCATTGGATTCTGGTTCTAGTTGGACTAATATTCAGCGTTTAGGATCAGAAACACAGATATTAAGTTTAGTATCGTTAGGATCAGGGATAGTGATAGCTGGTACTGGAGCAACAGGTCAAATATACAGATCATTGGATTCTGGTTCTAGTTGGACTAATATTCAGCGTTTAGGATCAGAAACATATGTATATAGTTTAGCTTCGTTAGGATCAGGAATAGTAATAGCTGGTACTGCCACTACTGGGCAAATATATAGATCATTGGATTCTGGTTCTAGTTGGGCTAATATTCAGCGTTTAGGATCAGAAACATATGTTAATAGTTTAGCATCATTAGGATCAGGAATAGTAATAGCTGGTACTGCCACTACTGGTCAAATATACAGATCATTGGATTCTGGTTCTAGTTGGACTAATATTCAGCGTTTAGGATCAGAAACATATGTTAATAGTTTAGCATCATTAGGATCAGGAATAGTAATAGCTGGTACTGCCACTACTGGGCAAATATATAGATCATTGGATTCCGGCTCTAGTTGGACTAATATTCAGCGTTTAGGATCAGAAACACAGGTGCCGAGTTTAGTATCGCTAGGATCAGGAATAGTAATAGCTGGTACTGGAGCAACAGGTCAAATATATAAGTCGGAATTATATATCACAATTATGGGAAATGCTGTGAATTCATGGACTGCACCATCTGTTATTGAAACATTATCATGGAATGAAGGTGCAATACTTAAATTTATAACTGATGCGCATTATCAATATTGGAGATTTTCAATAGCAAACTCTAGTAATTCTAATGGTTATGTACAAATAGGCAGATTATGGTTAGGAGATTATATTACCATTGATCCTTCATCATTATTAGATTTTAAAGTAATAAAGAAAAGATCAGATCAGGTTATTTATGGACGCAATAGACAAAAATGGGCAAATATAGGAGTAGGATGGAGACAATTTACATTTAATTTTCCACCTACACAAGAAGCTACATTACAACTAATTCAAAATATGTATGATACTGTAGGCAATCATAGTTCATTTATTTTCTGTAATTTCGATACCATTCGCGATTATAAATTAGTAGAGCCTTGTTATGTATCAATAAATGGGGATTTAACTTTCTCACATGATAATAGAATGAAGTTTACTTATCAATTAATTATGGAAGAGGATAAATAATGTCTTTTTCGACTGATATTACAAAATCAGTTTCTGATTTTAGAATATTGATTCATGTCGATAGCAAGGATGGAAATTATGCCGGAAGATTTTCATTTGATTCTTTTACTCCAATAGGTAGTGTAGTTCCTTACGATGGAAGAGTTCGTCAGGCACCCAGTATTTCAATTAATAGAGACTCTAATCAATTTGGAATATTAGTGTATTCCTCATCTGGTTTTACATTAAATAATGCTGATGGTTTATTTGATACATTGATTGAAAACTATAATGTGATTGGTGCTACTTTTAGATTATATATAGGTTATGTTGATTTGAATATTTCAGAATATGTAAATATATATACTGGGTATATTGAAAGCATAAATATTGATGAAAATGAAGCATCATTTTCCGTAGCAGATTTAAGGAAAAGATTACAAACAGGAAATAGTACTGATATTAGTTTTGTTAATTCAGTACAGGGAATTGAAAATATATTATTGGGTAACTATGCAATAACGGCAGGAAGCACTTATTTTGATGTTAGTGCAATGACTGCGGCGAAATCATTAGCTTATGATGTTATTAGGGAAGCGCCAGTTAATGATACTGTAGAAGCCGCGATAAGTGATTGCGTTATAAGTACAATGGGATTCTTTTTTATAACTGGGGATGGAAGATATAGTTATAAGATGGTTGATATTGCAGCAACATCAGTAGGTACAATTAGTCATTATGATATTATAAATCCAATATCTATTAATTATGATAGTTCTGGAATTATTGCTAGTAGTAGTGTTAAAGCCCCAAATTACCCCCCACAATTTTTAGCAACACACTCTAGTATTTTTGTAGTAGCCACCGCATTTACAACTGTTTTTGAATGTACGTTACCCAATAATGGGGCTTTAATCGGGGTTTCTTTGCCCACTACATCAACATTAAATGTTTATTCTAGTTATGATCATTGTAAAAGTATGGCAAATATAAGTAACCTATCTTTATCAAATCAAAATTTTACTTCTTTACAAAGACTAACAAATGATTATATTTTATTGGGTACATATTCATCAACTGATGTTGGAATTTTATATAGAAGCACTGATTATGGTTCCACGTGGAGTAGTATAGTAACATCAAATAGTATAATGAGAATAACAAAAGATATAAATGGTATTTGTTATTTTTCCAATTCTATATCTAGTTCAGTTAAAAGTATATATAAAAGTGTTGATTATGGTAGTTCCTTTTCTTTAGTATATAATACATTACCAAATGAATCTATAGATCAAATTGAAATTGGTAATACGGCTAGTACCGTAATTATGACTAAGAGTCCATCTATAACAAGTACTTCAGTTTCAATATATAGATCCGTTGACTTTGCTTCTTCATTTACTCAAATAATGACAATATCTGAAACATCAATAACATTAAATACTTCAATATTATATCTAAATGGAATTTTTTATATTTCTGTTATTTTTGATAATTCAATTGCATTATATCAATCATTAGATGATGGTATTACATGGACAACTTTCTATACGTTTTATGATGCAAAAAATTTAAGAAGCGGAATTTATAAATTACGTTATGATAATAATATGGATTTATTTGGTATAAATGTTGATGGTTTATTATATAAATCTGAAAAATCATTTGATAACAAAAATATAATTTCAACAATTTCTCCTATATCTTATGATTCAACTATTAGATTTTATTTAAATTTTGATGATGGCACAACAGTTTATAATAAAAAAGATGTTGGAGTTGTTATAACAAAAATCGATCCAACAAAACTATATTATATTAATAATACATATAAAGCCTCTACGTATTCACAATATGGAATAGACACATTACAACATTTTAATACAGTATTAACTAACTATTCAGATGCACAAACATTAGGAACTGATTTAATTGAATACTATAAAGATTTACATGGGACTTTTTCTATTCAAGTTCCTGTAAAATACTATACTGTAAATATAGGAGATAATGTCGATGTTGAAATATGGAGGGAAAGGCAACAATTCTTAGGAACTAAAAAATGCGAGGTAATGGGAAAAAGTTATAACTTAGAAAATGGATTTATAAACTTTGATTTGAGAATAATTTAAGGAGAATGCTATGGACGATGTGTGGATTGTCATTAGAGATGCAGCATTAGTCATTATATCAGGGGCTATTATTACAGGTATTTATAAAATCATAAAGTGGATGTCTTCACTTAGTTTTATATTGAAAAATATGGAGGAAGGTGGGAAAGAAAGAAAATAATACTATATTTATTAGTGTTAATAATAGAAAAATAATAGAAAAATAATTAATTATAAACTTCTTTACAAGGGGAAAACATGGATGTGGAATGGAGAATTGATGAATTGGAGAAACAAGGACAAGATCAAGCCTTATTATTAAATGATTTACAAAGTACAGTAATGGGACCACCTCCGAATAGGAACAATGGATTAAGGGGTGAATTGAAATCACTTAATGAAAAGGTAGATGAAAGTATAAAATTATCTGATGTTAGATGGAATGTAAAAAGGAAGGAAGAATGCTATGGGATGTTAGCTGTCAAAGAATTGGAGGATAAAATAATGACTAAATTAAAGGAGAATAATGAATTGAATCTAGCTAAACTCAATTTGAAAGGTGTTTATTTAATGGGAACATTACAATTTATTGGTATGATTGTAGTAGCTCTTATTGCTGCCGGGGTATTTAAAAAATGAATGATTTATTTATAAAGATTATTAGAAAGAAACTATCTTATCAGTATAAGAAAAATATGAATGCTCCTGATTCTTGGGAAAATAATGGAGTAAATACCTCATTAGATGATTTTCATTTTTATGTAGATGAGGCCATATTATTTTCAACTAAATTACAAACAGTTGCTAATATTCCTAATGGCAGATTTTTAGACACTATCGCTCCTGGTCCATTTCAACTTAAATGCTTTGTTGAAAATAGAAGTTTTCATGGTCGTATCCATGGTATAATTAATACGTTTGATATGGATGGGCAAAGAATAAATGAAAATAGCATTGAAACAGTTATAGGGAAAAATGGTGCTCCTATTTCTTTAACAAGATGGATTATGCATGATGATCAAAAATTATTACCAAATCCTCCTAATGAAATAACTCGTGTTGCCTGGAGCGCTGGATGTTATGTACATCATATAACAAACTTAGAAGCATTCAATAATATATTAGATGCTTATAAAATAATGCCAGGAGACATTATAAATGGTGAATTAATAGAAGAAGATAATCCTATTTGGTCAGATGTTGGAGCACACATAAACAATAATTAAGGAATAGAATGATGTTAAAAGAATTATTTGTTAATTGCATTAATGAACCTTGGCAAACAATTGGCTTAGATACTCAATATAAAATATTGAATAATACTTTATATTTACAACCATCAAGTTCATTGTCTGATTGGATCAATAATTTTGATTTTCCTGCTAAGGCATACAATGGTTCAAATATTAAATGGTATGTTCATAGAGGATTTTTAAGGGTGTATAAAGCTGCTAGAGAGCAATTGTTAAAAGTTATAATTGATAACAAAATAAATACAATAGTTGGCTATTCTCATGGCGCGGCTATTGCTACATTATTGCATGAAGATTGTATTTTTAATGGATTGAATGTTTTTACTTATGTGTTTGGTAGTCCTAGAATAGTATGGATGCCTGGCAAGAAAATATTGAATAGATGGGACAATTTTTTTAGAATCAATAATAATGGAGATTTGGTTAGCCATTTACCACCATTTTTATTTGGATTTAAGCATGTAGGAACAAAAATAAATATAGGAAGTAAGGTATTTATACCAAAAATCAAATATCATGAACAATCAAAATATATAGATAATCTACAAGGGTTATGATATATAGTAAAAATCTAATATTGTATAGGAACGGTTTGTTTTGATTAGATGTAGGATTATAGGGTTTTTCTAAGAGAATGCGTCTATGAGGCTGTTTTTAAGCCTAGAACAAGAATAAGGAGCAAGGTATGGCAGGTTTTAACATTGATTTATCAGGTTTAGGACAATTGGCAACTGGAATTGGATCGGCAGCTAAAGACATACGCACTGCAATTACAGGAAAGGCTATTTTAGATCCTACGGCACAAGCGGAATTAGAGGAAAAATTAGCAGCTATTGATGCCTCAGTTATGAATGCTCAAGCGGCAATTAATCAAGCGGAAGCTGTCTCACCTAATCTATTTATTGCCGGATGGAGGCCCGCTATTGGATGGGTTTGTGTAATTGCATTAATATATAATTTTTTAGCCGAACCTTTAATGAAAACATTTGGTCTTAATGCTCCAACAATACAAATGCAAGATTTAATCGGTTTACTTGTCGGTATGTTAGGATTAGCTGGAGCTAGGACAGTGGAAAAAATAAATAATGCTGAAAGTAATAGATAAGTAATTAGTTTGCCCGCTGCATATGTATGCCATGGTTCAAAGCCACATAGGTGCAAGAAGGATCATTCCCTTCAAGCGGGTGCAAGGTAAATATACTAATTGTTTTAGAACTTTATATTTAAGCCATAGAATAACAGAATAACAAAACCTACAACTAAATAAAAAGATAAAATAGCAAATAAAGCTTCTTTATTTATTTGTTTGTTTTTGGGATTCCCCGATTTTATCATCACCCGATCATTAGTGTTGGCTGTTTTGTTGGTGTCAACACGATGGTCGTCGGGCGAGTTGTTAAGGATTCCTTGACTACTGCCCATGATGGCGGCGCGGAGACTGTCTGCCCTAAGCAAATTAAAATCAGGCACATTATTGCATCCCCACTCATGCGCTCGCTCTGCTGCCTTATCAAGCCGGACAGAGACATAGCGATTGACGCTATCTATATTTGCTTCGCTAGCACCTACTCCCATAGTGTGGAGTAATGCCCTCGCGGTCTTCGGTCCACTCATACTACTTGCTCCTTTATTCTAACAAATATAACATTATCAAAATCATTATTGACTTCTCTAGCACAATCTTTGCAAAAATATAGATTATGATTAGATTTATAAATAGGTTTATTTACACATTGTATTACTTTGTCATTTATTTTATGCCATCTGTCACAAATAGCAGGACATTTCCGCAATGGATTTGAAATGTTTATTTTAGTATTTTGTACTAATTCTCCATGTATAAACTTATTCCATTCTTCATCAGTGAATATATGATCTTGATAGTAGTGTTTGGTTTTTGTTTTATTCTGATAATGTATATATGGATTTAATTTTTTCATTTTATTTCTCCAGCTAATTTCACATTATCTACATAATATTTATCAATTCCATATTCAATAGTTCCCATTATTCCTCGGCGGTATGATGATATTGTCCAATCCCAATTATGAAAAACTTTATAATTATTAGCTAATATTCTAGCAACAATAATAATTGATTCTATAGAATGAGGATCAAAATGTTTGCCTTTGTTGAAACGCCATGTATATTCTCCAATCCATCTACTATTCAATCCAGGACCAAGATCAAACGTACCATTAGTATTTTTTACTTTAGTAGATAAATCATTGTTACATTCCCAATTGACTATGCCTCTAAGATAATTAATAGGAACATTTGTTTCAGCTGATGCTTTTATAATTGCCCAATCTAAAGGATCAAGAGTGTGTATTACAACTAATGGTAATTTAATTGATGGAAATTCCTTTCCACCTGATATGAAAAGAAAAAATACCAATGCTAAGAAAAAAAGTTTAAAGTACATAAGCCACAAATAATATTGCTGGAATAAATCCTAGTACAAATCCTAAAATAAAGCCCTTATAAAAATGTTTCTTTTCATTAGGTGTCCGATTCATAATTATCTCCTCAATAGTGGATTTCTTCTAAATGTAATAATCCATCATCCCCCGTAAAAATAATATTTCTAATCCCTACTTCTCTAATAGCTAAATTGCAAATATTGCAGGGCCTTGCCATCCTTACTAATCCTGTTGACGTTATTCTTACTATCATTATGCTTTCTGGATTGTTCCTGTTTTTTACTAGTGATGCTATTTCGGCATGTAAATATTCCCTGTTCCTATTGCCGCATTTCAATGATAATCTTGATTGCATGGGATGGGTTTTCTGGTAGCTATTCTCACCTATCGAAATGATATTATTATGATGATCTAGGGACGCAGCTATCACCCAGTATTTTTTTGTTGAGTCAATAGTAGGTGAAAGAGTATCGATCAATTTTTGATAGACTTTTTCTAGCTTCATTTATGTAGTTCCACTATAAATGAATTAAATGCTTCTAGTAAACAAGGATAAGGATATAAATATTTTGAAGTATCAGCAGTATGATTTTTCATTATAATATAATCGGTTTTAGACCAATAAGGAACGAATAAAACTTTTTCTATATTTTCTTTCCATCCATTAGGCATATATTTAGATATATAATTTCTACATGATATTTCATCATCATATAAATTCATACATACCTCGCCTCGCTATGACTTTCATCCTTCATCGGTTCAGGATCAATAAAAATATCATACCAATGTTTTTTGTTTAAAACTTGTTTCTCTACTTCCGCGCAAAGCTCCAAGGCAAGCATCTGCAATTCTGTTGCCTCGCGGTTAATTTGCCGTTCCTTGTGCGCGGCGCCTCGGATATCTGCTATCAGTTTTTGCATATTATTAATGGATGTTATTCGCGTTGCCGATCAATGCCGAATAAATATTATTGGCATTATATTGGGAATCGCACTTTATCTCGATTGAAACATCTTGATAATTTGGATCGGTAAGAAGGATAGTAAAAGTTCCGTCGTCATTATCAAGTACCATCGCCTGAATCTTATCCATATCTTCCTCCTATCAATCAACCTTAATAACATTATAAAGCATATTTTCAAATTGTCTAATGATATTTGATTATTTTCTGCCTTCTTTCTACGATTTTTCTTCCAAACCACTTAAAACTTGTTAAGCAGAATTGGCTTATAGCCTATATAGCATTTACGCTATGACGTTTTCTAAGTTTTCCCGTACTTTCCTGCCTTGGACAGCTTATCTATTTTGTTTTGAAAGTATTCGATTTTCTCTATATAGTATTCTCTAGTAGCCATGAATGGCTTTTTGCTATCTAAATATAATTGTTCCATTTCTGCCATGGAATAATGTTTATACATCCAATTGGCATAATCAGCCGCCTTGCCATGATGATGCTTATAATGGATCTTATTAGTCATGGCATGGGCATTCCGCTCATCCCATCTAAGGCTAGGTGTCTGCATATAATCATAATAATGAGAACATTGCAGATGATCTTTCTTTTTAGATAATATACATTTCTTATCACGCAAGCGAATGTATAAATTAAAAGTTTTGTCTAAACGATTTTTTAATGTTTTTAACTTGGGAAGTTTTTTCATTAAATATTGGAACTTTCGTTAATGCTATTTACCTTATCTAGTAATTCATTTATAAAAGCAGAATATATTTTTTCTCTGTCCATAATATTTATAGTATCTTGTGATAAATTAATCCCTTCGTTTTTTAGATAATCAATTAAATATAGCGGTAATGTATAATCTTCTTTTTGGAATCTTTCAAATATACATTTCAAGTCTGCAAGATTAAAATATGTATCAATTAATTCTTTCATTTTCTATCTCCTTGAAATATTCTTTATTTATACTTTCAAATCCTAATACTATGAAATACTTGAATGTTTTAAAATTATTGTTATCAATACTTAATATCATTTCGCTTATGGCATTTGCCTTGCCGACTTCATTTGACAATAGATTGTATTCTTTCCATACTGAATATAATTGTGCTTTTGTCAGTCCTAAATCCTTGATGAGGCTTGTTGCTTTTTTAGTCATTTATCTATAATTCCGAATAATAAGAACAGGCCCTATTTCCCAACATTCGCTTAATACTGGAAAATGGTGTTTATATTTATTCCATTTTTCAAATAAGAAGATGCCAATATACCAATTATTATGTTTAGTTCTAAGATTCATATTTTGGTCTCCTATTTAGCTTGACGCTGTTTTCTATCTCTTCCCATTTATCCTTTACCTTTTTCTTCAATTCTTTTGATACATTATTTTCTTCAATATATTTTACAAGCTCATTCCGCGACATTGATTTATCATCCCAATTGCCGCGAGGATTCTTTACCAGCTTTCCTTGTGGTGTTAAAAAACCATATAGATAATCGATATTGGTAGTAATGTCATCAAGGCCATATTCAAAATACAATTTGATGAAGCATTCCCGATATGGTCTTGGTGTTTTGCTTTTTGTATTTTTTGCTTTTACCGTTACTCCGATAGGAATACCCTTAGCTAATATCTTATTGACATTGGCAAGCCATAATACAGTATGGGCATAAAAATCCATCGCCTTTCCACCAGACCTAGTATATTTTTCAAAACTACCTGGAGTCAAATTACATCTTAATTGGGAAATTACAATTATTAATGCATTTTTCCTTTCTGTTAAATCTGTCAATTGTGGGAAAAAGGTATTAGAAAGATATTTAGGTTTACCTAGTCTGTAAGAACCTTTTATTTTTTCTTCTTTTTCCCTAGTTATCTTTTCTCGTTTCTTTTTATATGCATTATATTGAGCATCAGCTAATTTCTTCCCTTCAAGACTATCAAGACCATCTAACGAATCAATTACATAGACTCCAAATTCATTATCTTTTAATGATTCTAAAAAATTTCTTACATTGCAATATAAATCTTCTACTGTTTTTGATTTAGTTCTTTTGGTTTCATCCAAAGGCATGATTTCAAAACCATATAATTTTTTTGTATTAAAAGAAAACCCACTTTCACAGTCATCATAAACCCATTTGAATTTATCTAAAAA
>Ga0307376_10000248_pt1 | contig 72508 bp, 53 predicted proteins | sample TR2MG_FD_202536 | JGI IMG/M metagenome (GOLD analysis project Ga0307376, IMG submission 202536) | Soil microbial communities from Risofladan, Vaasa, Finland - TR-2 | ecosystem: Environmental > Terrestrial > Soil > Coastal area > Acid sulfate soil | place: Finland: Risofladan, Vaasa | collected...
TCCCTGAGTAATGTATGAGCCATAGCCGGGTTTGAATAGCCATATGCATACATATATGCTCTCATCAGGTCAGGAACAGGCAGGTTGTTCGGACATGCAGGAATACATTTAGCACAGGCTGTACAATAAAGCCCTGTTTCAGAGCTTGCGATCATAAGATCTTTCTGTTCATCGTCTGTAATTGAGGTATCAGCCAGAATTTTAACATTAAGATCAAGTTGATCAAAATCAGTCATTCCTGGTATTGTAGTAGTGATATCAGGATTTGACAATGCCCATTTCAGTGCAGCTGTAGAATTAATCGGTTTGGTTTTCTCCTTATCAAGAAACCCTCCTCCAGCCATTGTTTTCATTGCTACAATACCTATTCCTGCCTTACTTGCTTTACTTATGGCACTATGCAATTCGTTTAAATAGCTCTGCTTAAAATTATAAGATGTAAGGATAACATCCCATAAGTCACTTTCAGCTGCTGCATCAATTACTATTGGCTCATTTGCATGAGTTGAGAATCCAATAAACTTTACCTTACCCTCCTTTTTTAGTTTTTTTACAGTAATTATAATAGGTTTATATTCGAGCATTTCAGGATTTCGGATATCATGAACATACAGTATGTCAACATAATCCATTTGAAGCCTTGAGAGACTTGTGTTAAATTTTTCAAGAAAGTCTTCAGCTGTAGTCTCGCTGCCAGGCTTGCCTTCCCTATCTACACCAGCCGGCTTAACTTTAGTAGCGAGATAGAATGAGTTTCTTGGATAATTCTTAAGAAGATTACCCAACATAATCTCATTATTCCCATTCTGGTATCCATTTGCAGTATCAAAAAGTTTAATTCCCTTTTCATACGCAGCTTTGCACAGGTTAGGGTTATCAGCTCTCATTACCCCAAAGCTTATCACAGGAATCTTCATTCCGGTTTTCCCAAGAGTTCTATAAATAATAGTCTCATGCTGCTCTGAGACTTCAGCTGCGGCGGCCAAAACTGGCGATAAAGCTACTATCCCGGCTGCGCCTGTAATTCCTTTTCGCAGGAAACCTCTTCTGTTTATATTCTTCATAATGATATTTTATTTCAGGTTTCTGATTCGTACAGTAATACCTGAATTGGTTAATAGCCTGACCAATTCATCTGTATTAGTCTCGCCAAAATGGTACGGGTATAAGATCTTTGGTTTAAATGCTAGAGCAGCATCTGCAACCATTTCAGGGGTCATTGTATAAGGAAGATTCATAGGAAGAAAAGCTACATCAATATTTCTGAGTGCTTTCATTTCCGATGTGTTTTCAGTATCTCCTGCAATATAAAATCTTTTTTTTCCTATCGTAAGGAGATAACCAATCCCTACTCCTTTAGGATGAAAAGGTTGGCCAGGTGCTCGTTCATTAACAATATTATAAGCAGGAATTGCTTCAATTATTATATCATTTATTTCCTGTCTGTCGCCGGCTTTCATAGCCATCCCCCATGTAACCTGAGTAGTAGAGTTCTCGTTACAAAACAACAGGGTCTCCGGCTTTTTTAGATCAGCTATTAACGCTGTATCAAGGTGATCACCATGCTCATGCGTAACCAGGATAATGTCAGCCTTCGGGAGTATATCATAATCGCCCATACTCCGGACAGGATCAATATGAATAACAAACCCATTCACTTTAAACATAAGAGATCCATGCCCAATGAAGTGCATTTCAACAATTCCTGCAGATGTACTGATTTTGTCATAAGAAGGAACGTCCTGAGAATAAGCCGGAATGGTCATAGTAATAACAATTAGGGTTAAAAACATCCTTAAAGCTCTGGTTGAGTAATAGTTGATCATAACTTTAAAATTTGAACTCACAATATACAAATATTTAAATAATTCCATTAGTGGATTAACTTTCTTTATGATTTTTTAAAATATATTTAGAGCATATTCATTATATATTGAAGTTTTTAATAACTTGCAATCAGAATTTAGGTTATTGTGTTAATTAATTAACGCTGATGCGTTTAGGGAAAGACAAACAGGCTATTTTATTAATAGCTTTTCTGCTTTTATCAGCATCATTATGGGGACAAGCTGGCAAAAGTTACAAATACCAACTAGATGGTAATTTGCAGAAGATTGATGTCCTTACCTCAAATCACTTGATTGAAATTAATTATTCAATATCAGAACTTAACATTGAAAGTATTCTCAATGAGAATGGGTCCTTCTATAAAGTCTCGATACCAGATCATACTCCTGGCTCCATCCCTGGAAAACCAGAATTGCCTGTATTTAGCCGTTTAATCTCCATTCCTGAAGGATCTGAATATAAAGTTAAAATTTCTGAGGTCAGATCATCCAGGATTATTCCCTCGCGAAAAAAAATTAAAGGAATTCTGTTTCCGGTTCAAGAGAGTGAGACTAAGGAATTTCAACAAAAAAAGCCTGAGTTTGTAATTGATAAATCTCTATATTCAGCCACCGGTATAATATCATCTGACACTGTCAGGATTGAGTCACTTGGCACTGTTAGAAATAAAAAACTGGCTGTCCTGTATGTTTCGCCTGTAAGGTATAACCCACATTCTAACTTACTGGAAGTTATTACCTCAATGAAGATTGAGATACTTTTTTCATACCCGGAAAGTATCGATTCAAAATCACTTATCTCCAAATCAACACTTTTTAATAAATCACTTGAAAAAGGAGTACTTAACTACGATCCTGGAGATGTAATTCCCGGGTACTCCGATCAGCCTGTGAAGATGGTAATTATTACCGACACTGCATTCAGGCAGCATCTTGAGCCATTTATCAAATGGAAAACACAAAAAGGTTACAAACTTCAAGTCCTTTACAAGGGAGCTGAACTGGCCGGGGACACATATACACAATTAAAGGATACTCTGACAAAAATTTATAATGCTTCATCCGATACCAACCCTGCTCCTGAATACCTTCTTATCATTGGTGATGTCAGCAGGATTCCTTATTATGGCACAGGAAATGTAACGGACATGTACTACGGGGAATTTGATGGTGATGGTGATTATATTCCTGAAATGTTTATTGGAAGGCTGCCTGTTGCTGATACAACTGAATTAAAATCTGTAGTTAAAAAGTTAATCCAGTATGAGAAATTTGAATTTGCCGATACTAATAAATTCTATTCTCAGGCAATAGTGTCTGCGGGTTGTGATGCCTCATATGCCAATACCATGAACGGACAGATTAAATATGCAATTTCAAATTACCTGACACCTGAAAACAAAATTGAGGAACATCATTTTTATTATTTTTCAGATTTAAGTGGAAACGACCCGGAAGCAGGAGTGGCCTTGCTTGCAAGAAAGGATTCAATAATTAATTATATAAATGAAGGTGTTTCATTTATAAACTATACCGGACATGGAGTTACAGATGGATGGTCGCGCATCGACATTAAAGTGGCAGATACTGCAAAGTTTACCAACAAAAACATGTACCCTTTTATTATCAGTAACGCCTGCCAGACCTCTCAGTTTGAAGATCCTTATTCATTCGGGAACAGACTGGTTGTAAGTGATAACAAAGGAGCAATTGGCTTTATCGGATGCTCTAACGACTCTTACTGGAATGAGGATTTTTACTGGTCAGTAGGGCTGGGTACAGTTTCTGCCAACCCAACTTACCTGGAAACTGGAATGGGGTCCTATGACCGGCTCTTTCACACACATGACGAATCACCATCGGACTGGTATTTCACAATGGGACAAATTAATTATGCAGGAAATCTTTCTGTAAGTACAAGTACATCCCGCTGGAAGAAATATTATTGGGAGACCTATAACCTTGTAGGAGATCCGAGTGTGATCCCAATAATAGGAATACCAGATTCATTTAACATCATACTACCTGATACTCTTCCAAATGGTATAACATCATTTTCAACTGACATTCCTCCATTCGCCTATATCGCTGTATCACATTTTGATACTCTATGGGATGCATCATATGCCAGCCCATCAGGATCTGTTGTGCTTGATATGCCAGGGCTCTCAAATGATTCATGTATGGTTGTAATAACAGGGCAAAACAAAGTTCCCATAATCAAAACAATCTATTTTTCAGATGTTACAGATGAGTTTATTAATCTTACATTGACAAGTATAAACGATAGCCTTGAAAATAATGATGGACTGGCTGATTTTGGCGAGACATTTTACCTGAACCTCCTGGTGAGCAATCTGGGATTAACTGATGCACATGAGCTCTATGCTAAAATATCTTCAACCTCCGATTGGATAACCATTATCAGCGATTCAGCTTATATTGGTACCCTCGCTGCCAGATCAGATATGGTTCTTGACAATGATATTGAAATAACTATTTCCGATGATGTTCCTGATAAAGAAGTAATAACGATCAATCTGGTTCTGAAAGATCTGAACTCAGAGAACCATTATACAATTGATATATGTGCTCATGCACCAGTGCTTGAGATAATCAGTTGTACAATGGACGATTCAATGTTTGGTAACGGCGACTATATTGCCGATCCCGGAGAAAACTATAATCTTGTTTTTAAAGTGCGCAACTATGGAAGCAGCGATATTTCCGGAGATTTTTATGTTATCAGTCAAAACTCAGATTTAAATATAATTGATACAGAAGTCAAATCAGGGATACTAAAATTTGGAGAGATCACCAACATTCCAATATCTGTAAAGTTATCAGAAACAGTCTCTTCCGGCAGTTTCATTGCTGTTTCATCAACACTTGATTGTACCCCGTACAATGTTACGAAGGACTTTACCTTTAGAGTCGGTAAAATACGGGAAAGCTTTGAAGAAGAATCATTTAGTATTTTTCCATGGATCAATATCAGCTCTAAACCCTGGATTATTACTGAGACAGATTCTTATGATGGTAGTATATCTGCAAGATCAGGCGCCATTACGCATAACGGATCTTCATCATTAGTAATAAGAACGGAATATGTTCAAGCAGACTCAATTAAGTTCTTGTATAAAGTATCATCTGAATATAATTATGATTTTCTTATTTTTAAGCTGAACGATGTAGAGATTTTCAGAAAATCGGGTGAGATATCGTGGGAAAAGAAAGCAGTCTCTGTTCCTGAAGGTTATAATAAGATGGAATGGATTTTTTCAATGGATGGGGCAATAGTAAGTGGAAGTAATTGTGCCTGGATAGACCTGATTGATTTTGCAGAGTCTGGCTCTGTAAATTATATTCAAAAAGATCTGCAGGTTTTAAAAATCAGTACTCCTGTTCAGAAGGATATCTATAGAGTGGAACCCGTTACAGCCAGTATACTGAACTTAGGTTCTGATACAATTAATGGTTTCTGGCTGGCTTACGAAATCAACGATAATTACCCTATTAAAGAATTTTTCGGAAATTCGATAATTCCTTATGGAGATACAGTTAAAGTATCCTTTAAGACAAAAGCTGATCTGTCAAAATACGGTATATATAAGATCAATGCTTATGGAGTTGATAATAATGATGATTATATTATTAACGATACAGCAAGTATTACAATTGAAAATACAGAAATTATTGATGCATTACGTATATTCCCAAATCCATTTATAAACCAGTTTACCATAATTATCAACTCCAGGGTTTCAGATAAACTAAAGATATCAATTACCAATGCTGCAGGAGTTAATTTGTATAACGATGAAGAAGAGATCTTCATTGGAAAAAACGAAATAATCATCTCTGATATCAGGTTAATACCATCTCTCTATTACCTTAATCTCAGGGGTGAAAGTATTAATAAAACAGTACCTCTTTTAAAAATCACTAAATAGTGTTTCTCTTTTGCATTTTAAATAATTCCTGAAAACATGATTCCTGTTAAAATTCCAAATCGTAATATTGCTCTAGATTTATTTAAGCAATACAACAAATCGGAAAGTCTCCTAAGACATGCACTTGCTGTTGAGGGCGTTATGAGGTATATGGCCAAAAAATCAGGTGAAGATGAAGAGAAATGGGGAATTATAGGCTTAATTCACGATCTTGATTATGAGATGTATCCTGATCAACATTGCACCATGGCTGAAACGATATTAAGAGAAAACATGTGGCCTGAAGAATATATTCGGGCAGTTCTGAGTCATGGATGGGGTTTGGTCACAGATATTCAACCTGTTTCGTTGCTTGAAAAAACAATCTACGCAATTGATGAGTTGACAGGTCTGGTTGCAACAAGCGCTTTGGTCCGACCTTCAAAAAGTGTTCTGGATATGGAAGCAAGGTCAGTAAAAAAGAAGTGGAATGATAAAAAATTTGCTGCCGGAGTAGATCGTTCTGTAATTGAGAAAGGTGCGGAGATGCTTGGTGTAGGTCTGGATGAACTTATAACTGACTGCATTATGGGGATGCGGGAGGTAGCTGCTGAGATTGGCCTGGCAGGGGACTTTATGAATTAAAATCATTAGAACAAACGAACATTGATTTAAGAACTTAAAATTACTTCTGATTTTTGATTTCGTTTATGGTTAGTTATTTCTTCAGGGGAAAGTATTAGCCCCCCTTTATGGGGGGTGGGGGGCAAAAAAAAGCCGGATCAAACGACCCGGCCTCGAAAATTATCATTCTGCTGGTATTACAATTCTTTGACTTTAATATTTCTGTACCAAACATCATTACCATGATCCTGGAGCCCTATATAACCCTCTTTAGCAGTGTTAAGGAACCATTCCCAATCTTTAAATTTGGAATTTGTTACCATTTTTTTCCACTCATCGGTCCATAAATGAAACTCAATAACATTTACACCATTCTGTGTAAAAACGACTGTGCCCTGGTAAACCATGATCTGAACCTTGTTCCACTGGCCAACAGGTTTTGCATTCTGTGGTTTAGCAGGAATTAGGTCGTAAAGTGAACCTGCTTGTCGATTTCCATCGGTACCCAGTTTGGCATCAGGATGTTTATCGTTATCCAATACCTGCATTTCCGGAGATGATTTATAAATTGGCTCACCAGGTATTTCCCGGGCCAGGATAAAAATCCCGCTGTTACCACCTTCAGATATTTTCCATTCAAGCGAAAGCTCAAAATTTGAGAATTTTTTATCATAAATGATATCGCCACCTGCTCCTCCGGCTTCCCCGGCACCTGAACCAATGCAATGCAAAGTTTCATCAACTACCTCCCACCCTTTTTCAGGGAATGCTGGTTTATCATATCCTCTCCAGCCTGCTGTGGTTTTTCCGTCAAAAATGACTGTTACTCCCTCCTCCTTATCTGTTTTTGCAACTTTTTTTGCAGATCCGCAGGATACGGATATTACAGCTACAATAACAAATGATAAAATAATGTTTACTAGTTTCATCATAATATATTAATAAATAATTAAAAAACAGGTCATAGGCAAAATTTACCTATGACCTAATAAACTATACAGGCATATCAGGTAATGTGAAACTTTTGCGATATGTGTGTTTAACCATCTCAGCAGCAAATTGCTTTGCATTCATCGGTTCAGTCCATTTTTTGTCAAATTTCGGATCGCCGTCAGTTATTGTGAAATTATCTGATATGACAATTCTTACCTTATCATCATCACCGATATTTGTGAATTCCATTTTTTCGCCATTCCATTCGAGTTCTTTGTTAAGACCCTGCAGTCTGACAGCCAGAACTCCCATAACAACCATTTCATTGAACGGACCTGCCTCTGAGAAATCGGATTTAGACATCACTCTCGATTCCGGGCTCTCTTTACAAGCACGTACCCAGTCCATTTCATGACCACCTCGCATTGCATTTTCAACTCTTCTTTCAGTCTTAGGAACATCAGGCTTTCGTCCTGACATCAGCCATGGATTGACTCCATAACAACCGCATACAAGAGTATCTTTTGAACCGTGGAAGATTACTCCACCACCGGCGTCATTCATATTTTCCCCGGCAGGCCATCCGGCTGGTTTCGGAGGCTCTAATCCACCATCATACCATGTAACAGTTACCTCAGGATATTTTATTTTTGAACCTTTTGGCGCTACTCTTTCAGGATAAACCAGATTAACCATTTGAGCAGTAGGTGCACAGTCGCTAAGCAGTAGTGTTGAGCTACCCTGAGCCTTAATAGGATACTCGAGCTTCAGACCTTTAAATACAGGATGCATAATATGGCAAGCCATGTCACCAAGAGCACCTGTTCCAAAATCCCACCAGCCTCTCCAGTTCCATGGGGTATAAATGCTATTATATGGACGCATCTTAGTAGGGCCAATAAAGAGATCCCAATTTAAAGTATCAGGAACCCATTCACCTTTTGGAACGTTTAGACCCTGAGGCCAGATAGGACGGTCGGTAAATGCTTCAACTTTTCTTACTTCACCAATCTCACCATTCTGTATCCATTCAGTAGTAAGGTTCACACCCTCACCTGATGAACCCTGGTTTCCCATCTGAGTTGCAACTTTATATTTTGCAGCTAGTTTGGTCAGCAATCTTGATTCGTAAACTGAGTGTGTAAGCGGCTTTTGTACGTAAGCATGTTTGCCCATAACAATTGCATTAGAGGCAGCAACTGCATGTGAATGGTCGGCTGTTGCAACAATAACTGCATCAATTGACTTGCCCATTTCATCATACATCTTTCGCCAATCCCAGTAAGCTTTAGCATCAGGATTTGCTGCAAATACCTTTTTAGAATAACCCCAGTCAACATCGCACAGAGCGACAATATTTTCAGTAGGGGAAACTGCCCTCAGGTTTGAATTACCCATACCGCCAATACCAACTACGGCAATATTCAGTTTGTCACTTGGAGCTTTATGCCCCAAGCCACTAACAACTGAACTTGGAAGTATAGTCAGACCTGCAGCTACAACACCGGTTCTTTCAATAAATGACCGGCGTGTGAATTTTTTTGAATTTTCTTTCATGTCAGGTAGATTAAAATTTATTATTGATCGATAAAAATAATAATTATTAATTTAAATCAGCTATTGAAGCTGCATATTTAAAAACATATATGAACTCTACAGCTCTCTGATCCATATATTTCTGTATGCTACCGGATTACCATGGTCCTGAAGAACAAGGCTACCCGGGCCATGCACTTTAATGAAATATTCAGGAATTCCGATATACTCAGTTGGTCCTCTCAGACTTACATTATTCTGCACCAATATTCCGTTATGAAGAACAGTTACCCTTGGAGGAGTAAAATAAGTAGTAGTATCACTATTAAAGGTAGGTGCAGTAAGTATAATATCATACGTTTGCCATTCTCCCGGTTTCCTGCAGACATTAACAAGAGGAGCATATTGCTTGTAAATACTTGCTGCCTGCCCATGACGATATGTACGATTATCATAGCTGTCGAGCACCTGTACTTCATAAAGTTCCTGTAAAAATACACCACTATTACCTCTCCCCTGACTTTCACCGGTCACTTCAGAAGGTGTCTTCCATTCAATATGTAATTGAAAATTGGAGAATTTACGTTTTGTTTTAATTATGCCTGAACCCCTTACACATACTAATGCCCCATCCTGAACAATCCATTGTGACGGATTTCCCCGGCTATCTTCCCAGGTTGAATCAATATCAGTTCCATTAAATAACACGATTGCATCTGAAGGAGCATCACTATTGTTTATACCAGGCTGAATAATTTTTACTTCAGGATCCCATTTTTCCGTCATCCCCGGAGTCATCTTCTCCTGATCTACAGGCTTTGGGTTCGCAGGTCTGGTGGTCTGTTGTGCCTGACCTGTACTAAATAATAAATGTGAACATCAGGCTGAGGATAAATAATTTTTTCATTTTCTGAAATTTATAATTTAGTTTATTAATAGATCTGGCACCTCTGAAATCATTTTTTGGGCCGTTGTTTGACACAAATATAATATAGGATCTTTAATAAACCTAATTGAGTCACCTCCCGTTACCAGCAGTTCTTTGAACACAATTAAATTGTCATTAGGAGTCCCCACACAAATATGCACATCAAGTTTTATGACAACTGCAATACTAAGATATTTCTATTGCATAAAGAGGCGAAGTGGAGCTCGGCGAAGCCAGAATCAATTAATTTTTATGCATGATTCGTGATACTCATAAAAGATATTTTCGTGTTGATAAAAATCTCTTAGAAGATACGTTTTTCAATTTTGTTCCAATGAAAATCAGATTATTTAATATACTTTAGCGAGAAGGAATAAAACGAGTGACAGAGAAAATGCATAAAGGACAGATAACAATAAAGGATATTGCCAAAGAGCTTGGAATTTCGCCCTCAACTGTATCAAAAGCTCTGAAAGGGCATCGTGATATCAGTACTTCAACAAAACAGTCAGTGAGGGAGCTTGCTAAGAAATGGAATTATAAACCTGACCAGATTGCCTTAAGTCTGAGAAGCGGTTTGAGCAAAACAATTGGAGTTATTGTTCCTGAAATTGTTCATTATTTTTTTTCAACTGTGATTAGTGGGATTGAAGATCTCGCGTATGATTCAGGATATCATGTAATGTTTTGTCAGTCAAGCGAATCATATGCCAGAGAAGTAAAAGCTGTTGAGACACTCCTCTCCAATCGGGTTGATGGAATTCTTGTATCAGTTTCCAAGGATACTGATAACTTTGACCATTTCAGGAAAATACAGGATAATGGTATCGCCCTGGTTTTCTTTGACAGAATCTGTGATGAAATTATTACCGACAGGGTTATTGTTGATGATGAAACAGGGGCTTATGAAGCTGTTAGCCATCTGATATCAATCGGTTGTAAAAATATTATTCATCTTTCCGGTCCGCCAAACCTTTTAATAGGAAAAAACCGCAAAGATGGTTATCTGAGAGCTTTGAGAGACCACAATATGCCTTTAGATGAAAACAATATTATAAGGTGCGATTCCAGAGAGGAGGCAACTTTGATTGTACCTGGTTTACTTAATAGAGATGACAACCCTGACGGATTTTTTGCTGTAAATGATCTTACAGCTGCTGCGACAATGAAAATTATATTAGATATGGGATATAGTATACCTGACAACATCGCAGTAGTAGGATTTACAAGTGGATTGATTTCCGATATAACAAATCCAACTCTTACCTCTGTTAAACAGAATGGATATTTGATCGGTAAAGAAGCGGTCAGATTACTAATCGATCGTCTCGAAAAGAAGCATGACTTTCCGTTACAAACAAAAGTCATTAAAACGGAACTTGTTATAAAAGGGTCTACTCTAAGGAAACAAACCTGAATTTATAGCCCTGTAAATTATTTTATTTGTAACTAATCAGTGCTAAAGGTATTTGAGTCGGTAGTCCGAAGTGTAATATGACAAGTACTTTTTCTTCCGACTTCTGACTTCGGGCTTCGGGCTTCCGACTGATTAGGTACAAAGGACAAAATCAATCCTCAAATTCTTGTTAATCAAAGCAGAAAATTCAATTTATTGACATATTTTTTCTGTATTTTCATGCAAATTACATTTTAATCCAAAATATTTCAACAATCACTGGTAATTTTCTGCCTTAGGAAAACTATTTTACTTAATTTTTCAGAAAACGTTTGAAACAAAGTCAAGCAACCATTTTTGTTTGAAATTTATTCAGGTTTATTGTTCATTATCACTATGTTATGTTAATAATTTTTTATTTTAATTGTAAAATAAATTTCTTTAATTATTTTTTAATCTCATTTTAATATTTATATTTGCTTAAGCTAAATTATTAAGACATTAAATATCCATGAAATGTTTGATAACCAGCAATTACAACACATAATATTATTTACTAACATACTATAATATATATACACTTAGATTTATTAATCATTATTATACACCTTACATTAACTAACCTAAAGAATTTAACTATGGGAACTTTGCGAAATTCTGTTTTCTTATGGAGGAGAAGTATTCTATCTCTTCTTATTTTTGGCTTTGCGATAAGCATGGCCTTCGCTCAGGAAAGAACGGTTACTGGTAAAGTAACCTCTGAAGCTGAAGGAGCACTCCCCGGAGTGAATATTGTGGTACAGGGGACCGTTGTAGGAACCATGAGCGGCGCTGATGGTAGCTACACTATTGTAGTTCCTGGTCCTGATGCAGTCCTAGTATTCTCATTTATCAGTTACACTACCCAAACAATAACAGTAGGTACCCAGTCCAAAATCAATGTGGTTTTGGAACCTTCATTAAGTGCACTGGGAGAAATTGTTGTTGTAGGGTATGGCACACAAAAGAAAAGGGAGGTAACCAGCTCTATTACAAGTGTGAATTCCGATGAATTTAATAAGGGTAATGTAGGAAATCCTGTTCAGTTGATTCAGGGTAAAGTCTCCGGATTATCTATAAGTAAACCAGGTGGCGACCCTAACGGATCATACGATATTCGACTAAGGGGCATGAGCACTATTGGCGCCAATCTTGGACCGCTTGTAGTAATTGATGGTGTAATCGGTGGCGATCTTGGTAACGTTGACCCTAACGATATTGCCTCTATAAGTGTATTAAAAGATGGGTCAGCTTCGGCTATATATGGAACAAGAGGTCCCAGTGGTGTTATTCTTGTAACTACTAAAAAAGGCAAAAGGGGATCAGCTGTAGTTGATTATAATGCTTATGTTACTGCTGAAATGGTTGCCCAGAATCCAGATGTTATGAATGCTACAGAATGGAGAGCATAAAAGGCAGAAATTAACCAGACACAAGGGAACACTGTTGGAACAGACTTTGGACAAAATACCGACTGGTTTAAGGAAATTCAAAGAACAGGAATTTCCCAGGTACATAATTTGTCGATGTCAGGTGGAACAGATGTGAGCAGTTACCGTGCCTCAGTCAACTATCGTAATGCTGAAGGTGTTCAGATAGGAAGCGGATTTACACAAATCAATGGGAGGCTAAATCTTTCCCAAAAAGCCTTAAATGACAAATTTACTCTGGATTTGAATCTTGGTGCTACAGAGAAGGATTATAAACCTGGTTTTACTGAAGCATACAGATATGCTACTATATACAATCCGACTGCTCCTGTGACTGTACCTAGCACAGATCCGAGTTATTCTCAATATGACGGATATTTTCAGCAGGTTTTATTCGATTATTGTAATCCGGTTTCAATAATAAAAGAGAATTCAAGAGACGGAAAAAGCAGAATATTAAACCTTTCATTAAAAGGAACTTACGAAATTGTCAAAGGATTAACATTAGATGCTTTTTATTCTACTCAAACAACCAGTTCTTTGGAAGGGCAGTATTTAAATAGTCACGATTACTGGGGCGGGGCAAACAGCAATGGACTGGCTTCAAGAAAGGCTGATAATACGTCCAGTCAGCTTTTTGAATCAACCGTACATTATCTGGGTGATTTATCGTCCTCAGTCACTATCAGCGCTTTAGGCGGTTATTCTTACCAGGATTTTACCTATGAGGGTTTTAGGGCAGAGGGTGGTAACTTTATTACTGATGATTTTGCATTCAACAATCTGGAGGCTGCACTCGATTTTAAAAACGGGAAAGGCACAATAACCAGCTATAAGAACTCAGACAAACTTATTGCATTTTTCGGACGTATGAATCTGAATATAAACAGTACGTGGTTTTTGTCTGCAAGCGCAAGGTATGAGGGTTCTTCAAGGTTTGGAACAAACAATAAGTGGGGTTTGTTTCCAGCTGTTAGCGCTGGAGTTGATCTGTCTAAATTTATAAATGTAAGCACTATTGACAACATGAAATTAAGAGTCAATTATGGAATAACAGGTAACCGGCCCAGTGATAGTTACCTCTCCCTGCTTCGTCTAGGACCAAAGGGTAATTTCTTTTACAACGGCACTTTTGTACCGGGGTATTCTCCTGTCAGTAATGCAAATACAGATCTCCGCTGGGAAAAAACAGGTCAATTTGATGTAGGAGTAGATTTCTCTCTGTTTTCTTCCAAATTATCCGGTTCATTTGATTATTATAGAAAAACAACAACTGATCTTTTATTAGAATATACAGTTCCCATCCCTCCGAACCTTTATGATAAGGCTTGGGTGAATCTTGGGGAATTAAGAGCCAGTGGTCTTGAAATGACACTTAACTATGATGTGATAAAGAAAGGCAACTTCACATACAGTCTGTCGCTGACACCTTCCTATAATCTGGAAAATACTCTCGTATCCCTGTCTGGCACATTCAACGGATCAGAATTGAAGTATGGATCACAGGAACTTGGAGATATGGGTTCACCAGGTCAAAATCAGACTCCGCTGGTCAAAGTAGAAGAAGGAGAACCAATTGGTCAGTTACTTACATATGTATATGAGGGAATTGATGCTGATGGTAACTTTATCTTTAAGGATACAAACGATGATGGCACAATTGATGCTGCTGACCGGGTGATTACCGGTAACGGTTTGCCGAAGTTTCTGATTGGATTTGGGAATTCGGTTAATTATAAGAACTGGGATCTGAATGTTTTCTTCCGTGGTGTATTTGGTCATGACCTGATCAATTCGTTCCGTGCATTCTATGAGGTACCGAATTATATCACATCATACAACCTTCCAAAAGCAGCTGCAGACATGAGAAATGCTGAAGGAGACCTTTTGAATGTCACTTCAGGTACATTATCAAGTCTGTATGTGGAAAAAGCTTCTTTTGTTTCTCTCGATAACATGAGTTTGGGTTATACCTTCAATTTGCCAGAAAGTTCTGACTTCAGCAAGATCAGGGTATATCTTGCAGGTAATAACTTAGCTTATATTACAAAATATAAAGGTGTTGATCCGAACGTCAGATATAAAGATAATGAGGATCTGGGAACTCTTAATAGTCCGCTGGTGCCGGGTGTCGACAGAAGGAATACCTGGTTTAGGACCAGATCGATAACTTTTGGTGCAAACATTGTTTTTTAATCCTGAAAATAAAAAAGATATGAAAACAAAAGATAGAAATAAAATGAAAAAAACGCTATTTCAATTAAGGTTTATATTGATTATGTTTCTCGTAACCGCTTTTGGTATGTCGTGTACCAAACTGGATGAAACACTATACAGCGAAGTAACGCCTGCCAATTTCTTCAAAACTGATGCACAATTTGTATCTGCATTAGGTGCCGCATATACCTCATTTGGTGGTTATGCATCCGGTGATGTAAATAACTTACAGGAGACCACTACAGATGAGATGGTTGTTCCTACAAGAGGCTCCGACTGGGATGATGGTGGTAACTGGAGAAGACTTCATTTGCACTCATGGAAGTATGAAGATAATGCTGTTAGTAGCGCATGGGGGTTTTGTTTTACCGGGGTAAATACAGCCAACAGGTTAATCTATCAGTTTCAGACTTTATCCGATGAAGGTCAGGTTGCATCAGAAGTTGCTAGTGCGTATATTTCAGAACTTAAGGCAGTTCGTGGTTTCTTTTACTGGCAACTGATTGATTTATATGGTAATGTACCATGGAATACCGATTTCGCCAATACTGACCCTACTCCTCCTACAGTTGCCAGAGCTTCTGTTTTTGCAAATCTTCTGGTCGATCTGGAAGCAGCTGTTCCCCTTTTGTCAGACGCAGTGGATGGTACCACATATGGCAGAATGAATTACTATGCCGGACAGACATTGCTGGCTAAGCTTTACCTTAATGCTGGTGTTTATACAGGGACAAATGGTACAGGTGGCACACCACAATGGGAAAAAGTGATTGCTGCATGCGATGAGGTAATCAACTCTGGTAAATATTCGTTGGAAGGTAATTATTTTGCAAATTTCAATGTAGATAATTCCGCATCAAAGGAATTTATTTTTGCTATACCTTATGATAAGGTATTCTTTCAGGGATTCAATCTTCCTATGCAGACCTTGCACTATGGGAGCCAGTTTACCTATAACCTTACTCAGCAGCCATGGAATGGTTTCTGTACTCTGGAGGAATTCTATAACTCATATGAAACAACCGACATACGAAGAGGTGATATAGGGTCACCTACTGTTCCTGCTACAAAACGAGGCAATTTTCTTGCCGGTTATCAATACAAAAATGGTGGTGGTTTAGTTATGGATGATGGAGCTGATGGCGCAGATCCAGACCAAAAACCACTCAATTTCGGAAATATGTTGCATAATCCTGCTGTACCCCAAATAAATGAACTAGGTCCCCAGGCATGGCGTCAGTCAGGTGTTAGAATCGGTAAATGGGAATTCGAAATTGGAGGTACTGATAACATGAGTAACGATTTTTCAGTATTCCGTTATGCCGATGTACTGTTGATGAAAGCAGAAGCTCTTTTCCATCTGGACAGAGTAACAGAAGCATTACCATTGGTTAACATGATCAGAGGACGTGCAGGTTTGAACAACCTGACTTCTTTGGATGGGAAACTTAGTTTTGACATGACTGGTCCGGTTGTTCAGGGAGGAGAATTGTTCAATGAGATGGGACGTGAAATGGTCTTTGAACACAACAGAAGGCAGGATTTGATCCGTTGGGAGTTTTTTGGCAGCAATGCTGAATGGACGCTTCCTTTCAATAATGTTGGTGATTCTCGTCTTTCAGATCCATACCTTGTTTTGTTTCCAGTTCCAAAAGCTCAATTGGATGCTAACCAAAATCTTGATCAAAACTCTGGTTATTAGTAATTATTTTTAAATAAAATATTCTTAAAGAGCAAGCAATTATTATATTTGCTTGCTCTTTTTTTTACCTCATCCCCCGTCCCCTTCTCCCAGTAATGGTGCTAACTTAATAATTATATTATCTTTGTGGTAAATTAATATCAAAGATAATGAAACAGAATAGATCTCTTGCAATAAGTAGTAAAATCCAGGAATGTAAAATGGGTAATATTATAGGACTGTTAGAAAAAGAATTCCCTGCATCTGTTTTGAACATTAAAAATGATGAGGTGAAAAACGAAAAAGCAAAAACAAGGGACAGGGTCTTTACCATTAATAATACTTTACTGACAATGGTTTTAACATCAGTACAACAAGATAAAACATTGAAAAACTCAGTAGACTTGTATTATATGATTCATCAAAAACATAAGAATCAGACTCTTTCAGAACTAGAACAAAGTATCCAGTCACAGAAAGATGAGGATAGTAAATCTTCGATAAAAACGGCGGGGAGGCCAAAAAAATATGCTTTACAGTTGCCAAGAAGTTTAGAAAAGGACATTTCATTAAATACTGCAGCCTATAGCAAAGCACGTGAACGCTTGCCTAATGAGTTAGTCAATGAATTGTTTAAAAATAGTCGCATAGAACAAGCAGAGAATAATTATACCCACTGGAATGGTTATCGTGTATTTTCGGGAGACGGCACCTATATACAAATGCAGGATACTGAGAGTATAAGAAAAAAATACGAAGTAAAACACAATAGAGTAGCTAGTGAAGGGTATCCACAAGGACTACTTGAGGTAATTATAGAAAGAGGAACCGGACAACTGTATAGTTTCAAAGTATCAAACAGACACACCAGCGAACTGTCTTTGTTTTATGACATGCTTGATGACATACCTTCAAAGTCTTTGCTATTACTTGATGATTTGTATAATTGTTTCGAGATTATTTCAAAATGCAAGCGATTGGGTATTGAAATAGTTGTTCCGGCTAAAAGAGAAAGGAACTATGCGGTTATAGAAAAACTGGCAGAAGGAGACGAAATTATTAGGATAAAAACACCGAAAAACCGCTCTAAGTGGCTTGAAGTCAATGAAAAGCCTGATAATATATTGATGAGAAGAATTCAATGCAAGAGTCCTGAAGGAGACGATTATATCCTGATGACAACCATCCTGAATAAAAAGATAAAAAAAGACGACTTTCAACTTTTATATTTAACCCGCTGGGACATTGAAATAGGAATCAGGGAGATAAAAACTGTAATGGGTATAAATGTACTTCGCTCCAAAACACCTGATATGGCATTAAAAGAACTTAGCATTTCTTTATCAACTTACAATCTGATACGAAAATTAATTTACGCAAGCATAAAAGACTTGCCTTTTTCCCCAAAAGAAGATTTCATTCATCAATTCTATACGCTTAATCAGGATATTCTTATTGACAAAAAAGGAAGAGTATACAATCGATGGTCCACGGGTCGTAGAAGAAATGAGGCAATTGATATTAAAACAGATGCTACAGAAACGGAAACCAAACAGAAAATATGACAGGCGTACAAAACAGGGGAAATATCGAAAATATAAATAAATACATTAAGTTAGCACCATTACTTCTCCCAGGGGAGAAGGGGTATAAGAATATTATTATCAGAATTTTAAGTCCCTCTCCCCATGGGAGAGGGATTTAGGGTGAGGTGGATAAAAAGGTGGCAGAAATCAAATGTCAAAATGTTTGCTATATGATATGGGTTATTTGAAGTTTAGGTATTTTTCTGAGTTGGGGTTACTACTTATATCCATTCTGGTATGGTCTTGCAATACAGGTCAGCCTGATGGTGCGAAGAAACCCCTGTTTTCACTTCTTGATGCGAAGCAAACCCACATAGATTTTACTAACCAGGTGGAATATACTGAAGGATACAACACCTATACATACAGGAATTTTTATAATGGTGCTGGGGTAGGCATGGGCGACTTTAATAATGATGGTCTGACCGATATATATTTTTGCGGAAACATTGTTGATAATAAACTTTATATTAACAAGGGTAATTTTGTCTTTGAGGATATCACTGAGAAAGCCGGGGTCGCTTGTCCGGATGTATGGTCAACAGGTGTGAGTATTGCAGATATTAATGGTGACGGATGGCTTGATATTTATGTTTGCAAATCAGGAAACCCAAAAGGGGTAAATCGTCACAATGAACTATTTATCAATAATGGTAACTTAACATTTACTGAAAAATCTGCTGAATATGGGATTGACGATCTCGGATTATCAACCCATGCTTCGTTTTTTGATTATGACCGCGATGAGGATCTGGATTGCTACCTCCTTAACAACTCTTTTCAATCAGTCACAGAATTTGATATTAAATCAGGGCAACGACAAATACGTGATACCCTGGGAGCTAATAAATTATACAGGAATGACGGAGGTCATTTTACCGATGTCAGTGAAGAGGCAGGTGTATATGGAAGTAAAATTGGCTTTGGTCTTGGTGTAAGTGTTGGAGATGTAAACCGTGATGGTTGGCTTGATATCTATGTTTCAAACGATTTTTTTGAACGCGATTACCTCTATATTAACAATAAGAACGGTACATTTACGGAATCACTGGAGGACGAGTTGAATGAGATAAGTTTGGGAGCCATGGGTGCAGATATTGCTGATATAAATAACGATGCTTTCCCTGAAATCTTCGTGACAGAGATGACTCCGGAAGGAAATTCCCGGCTTAAAACAAAAGCACTATTTGAAAACTGGGATAGATACCAGGAGAAACTGGCCAAAGGCTACTATCATCAATTTGCAAGAGATGTCCTTCAGCTGAATAATCAAAACGGTTCTTTCAGTGAAATTGGAAGGCTTAGTGGTATAAGTACTACTGATTGGAGCTGGGGGGCATTGATAATGGACCTTGACAATGACGGTTGGAAAGATATTTTCGTAGCAAATGGAATATATAAGGATTTACTGGATCGTGATTACCTTGATTTCTATTCAGATCCTTCGGTTATGCGATCAATGATTCAAAGTGAGGAAAAAGCAATTTTAAGAATAATTGATATGATCCCTTCAGTAAGGGTCCCAAATTATACTTTTCATAACAATGGAGATCTGACATTTACTAATTTGTCAGACTTATGGGGACTAAGTACTCCGTCATTTTCAAATGGAGCTGCATATGGAGATCTTGATAATGATGGAGATCTGGATCTGGTTATTAACAATGTAAATATGCCCTCCTTTATTTACAGAAACGAATCAAACAGAAATCCTGAAACAAATTATCTGATGCTTGCCTTGAAAGGTTCAGGAGGTAACAGTTTTGCCATTGGAGCCGGGGTTACTCTTTACCACGGAGGAAATATTAACTATCAGGAACTTGTACCTATGCGTGGTTTTAAATCCTGTGTAGATAACCGTCTTCTCTTTGGCCTGGGAAAAACATCCGATATTGATTCATTAACAGTTAACTGGCCTGATGGCAAATGTACTGTTTTACATGATGTTGCAGTAAATCAATTCTTAACTTTAGATCAAAAAGAGGAGATTAACAGATGTTATAATATCCCAAATAAGCAACAATCGACTGTTTTCCAAAAAGTGGAACGGATTAATGGTCTTGATTTTAAACATAAGGAAAACGATTTTGTTGATTTTGGGCGTGATAGGCTGTTATTCCAGATGTTATCAAATGAAGGCCCACATATGGCAATTGGTGATGTAAACAGCGATGGACTGGATGATATATATGTTTGTGGCGCTAAGGATTCTCCCGGAGGTATGTTTGTACAGGATACACAAGGACATTTCGATAGAATAAATGAGGCATTGTTTGAAGCTGACAAAATATCGGAAGATACTGACTGTGCATTTTTCGATGCGGATGGAGATGGCGATCAGGATTTGTATGTTGCCAGTGGAGGGAATGAGTTCCCCTCGAGTTCATCGGCTTTGAGCGACCGCATATATATTAATGATGGAAAAGGCTACTTTGTAAAGGCTGACCAGACATTACCTGACGGAAAATATGAAAGTACTTCCTGTGTTCAACCTGCTGATTTTGACAAGGATGGCGATATTGACCTTTTTGTTGGCATCCGCTTGCTCCCATTTAGATATGGCTTGCCTGTTAACGGATATTTGCTGGAGAATGACGGACATGGCAATTTTACCAATGTAACCGATAAATTAGCTCCCGCATTGACAAAAACAGGAATGATAACGGATATGGTCTGGACAGACGTAGATAATGATGATGACTTAGATATGGTTATTATTGGAGACTGGATGCCGGTGAAGATTATGATTAATAATAAGAATATATTTACAGACGAATCCGAACGGTTTAATTTATTAAATACTGAAGGATGGTGGCATACTATTACAGCAAAAGATTTAAATGGCGATGGCAAGATGGACTTTGTTATAGGGAACCATGGATTGAATTCACGTTTTAAAGCTTCAGTCATCAAGCCTGTAACAATGTATATTAATGATTTTGATCTGAATGGAAGTGTTGAACAGATCATCTGTACTTTTAACGAGGATAAATCATATCCAGTTGCAATGAAGGATGATCTGGTGAAGCAAATCCCGTCTCTTGAAATAAAATATAAGAAGTTTGATGATTATAAGGATCTGACTATTGTGGATATTTTCCCTGCAGGAATACTTAAAAGATCAGTTATTCTAAATGCTAGGATAATGGAGAGTTGCATAATGATCAATTACGGAAATGGAAATTTTAACCTCACTCCCCTACCGGTTGAAGCTCAGTTTACACCGGTTTATGCTATATCTGCTAATGATTTTGACAATGATGGGATATCTGATATAATACTTGGTGGCAACCAGTGCAGAGCCAAGCCGGAGACTGGAATATATGACGCAAGTTATGGACTTTTTTTAAAGGGGAATAGTGGAGGAACATGGCAGTCAATCTCCCCTCTGCTATCTGGTTTTTTTACTAATGGTGAAATGCGTGATTTAAAGATTCTGAACATAAATGGAAGCCGGATCATTGCAGTTGCAAGAAATAATGATAATTTACAATTTTATAAATATTGATAGAAAGCTATGAAGACTAGACTTAATTGGACATTAATGATTGTAATTTCCGGATTTATTATTTCCGGATGTTCACCAAGATCAAAATATGAGCGTATGTTAAAGCATGAACTGGCCAGTGGTGTGAGAAATGATTCATTATTTTTGGGGTTATATTTTGGAATGCCTGAAAAGGAATTCTATACCCATTGCTGGAATCTTAACCAAAAAGGATTGATAAAGCAGGGTGAAACCAATACAACTGCTGAATATGAATTGAAAGACGAATTGAAATATCCGGCTTTAATGGATTTCTATCCGAATTTTATGAAAGGTAAAATTTTTGAGATGCCTGTTTCGTTCAAATATAAAGGATGGGCCCCATGGAACAATAAGCTCTCTTCCGATAATCTCGAAATTGATGTATTAAACTGGTATGAAAAGGTATTCGGTAAGGGTTTTATACAGGTAAAGCATCCTACACATGGGACAGCTTATGTAAAGATAAACGGAAACCGGCGCATCACAATATTTATAGAAGATGAAATGCATGTGTGGGCTGTATTAACTGACATATCCGTAAAAAAGGACTGGAACGATTCTTACCCAAATTCAGGGATTATAGATGATGATATCACCAAAGATTTAAAATAATAAGATGATTGGAAGAGTTCATTCAATTAAGTCTTTAATCAGTTTTATTTGGTTGTTGGCGACATTGTTCATTTTTGGTTGTGCTCAACAGTCAAGAGATCACTTATTTACACTCATGCCTATTTCTGTTACACATGCTGATTTTAATAATCATCTCGATTATGACAGGCAACTTAAGAGTAAGTTCAATATATACACTTTCCGTAATTTTTATAACGGTGGAGGTGTTGCCTTAGGTGATGTGAATAATGATGGCCTTATAGATATTTTCATGGCATCCAATATGGAAACCAATGTTCTGTATTTAAATAAGGGGAATTTTGAATTTGAAAATATATCACAAAAAGCCGGGATTCAAGGCGAAGGCTGGACTACAGGCGTAAGTTTTGCTGATGTCAATGGCGATGGATGGCTGGATATATATGTTTGTAAATCAGGAAGTGCAGATGGTAATCAAAGCAGAAATGAATTTTATATCAATAACGGTGATCTAACATTCACAGAACAGGCTGAAAAATACGGTATTAATGAACACGGAAATTCTACGCAGGGAGTATTTTTTGATTATGACAAAGATGGTGATCTTGATATGTACCTGTTGAAAAATTTCCCAAAAGCAATAGGCAGTTTTAATCTTAAAAACAATCAACGTTTTGTAAGAGATTCACTCGGTGGTCATAAGCTTTTCCGAAATGATGGGACTAAATTTACTGATGTTAGTTCTCATGCTGGTATTTATGGAAGTGCAATTGCATTTGGTTTAGGGGTTACAGTTGGGGATATAAATCAGGATGGATGGATGGATATATATGTATCGAATGATTTTTTCGAACGTGATTATATCTATATCAATAATCACGATGGTACATTTAAGGAGACATTGACAGACATGATGAGAACCATTTCTGCTGCTTCCATGGGAGCCGATATGGCCGATATCAATAATGACCACTATCCTGAAATATTTGCAACAGATATGGTTCCCGAGCATAACGATCGGTTAAAAACTAAAACAACATTTGATAGCTGGGAAAGTTACAAATCAAACATTGATAATGGTTACCACCAGCAGTTTACTCGTAATATGCTGCAATTAAATAATACCGATGGCACTTTCAGTGAAATAGGACGCTTAGCCGGTGTTTCTACCACAGATTGGTCATGGGGTTCACTGATTATGGATATTGATAATGATGGTTTAAAGGATATTTTTGTAGCAAATGGGATTTTTAAGGACCTTACAGATCAGGATTATATTCAATATTTTTCAAACAGGGATATGGTCATGTCAATAGTGCAAGATAATAATGTTAATTATAAAGCGCTGATTGATGCTATTCCTTCGGTTAAAATCCCAAGCTATGCCTATAAAAACATGGGAAACTACAAATTTCAAAATATTGCTTCTCAATGGGGGCTGGATGACCCCAGTCATTCAAACGGATCGGCATACGGCGATCTTGATAATGACGGCGATTTGGATATTGTCGTAAATAATGTAAATATGCCAATGTTTCTTTATCGTAATGAAACAAATAATCAGTTGGTTGATAATCACTTTCTGAAGGTAATTCTAAAGGGCGAATCTAATAACACAGAAGCAATTGGCTCCAAAGTAACAGTAAAGCATAATGGCAAACTTGTGTATCTTGAGCAAATGCCCATGCGAGGATACTTATCAACTGTTGATCCTCGCCCTAACTTGGGTTTAGGTCCCTTAACCATGGTGGATTCACTTATAGTTCAATGGCCTGATGGACTTGTTACACTTCTAACAGATGTAGAAACAGATCAGATTCTAACATTATATCAGAAAGATGCCGTTAAAAAGTCAGTGCAATTGGCTGATCCGTTTAAATCTGAAAGTAAATATTTTAAAGTGTTAAATGATGACGGCAGAATAAATTTTGTTCATAAGGAGGGTGATTTCAATGATTTTGAACGGGATCCATTGCTCTATCAGATGATGTCGACCGAGGGACCTCGTATGTGCAAAGGCGATATTAATGGTGATGGGCTGGAAGATATATTTATTGGTGGTGCAAAAGGACAAGCAGGAGCATTAATGATTCAAGACAAAAACGGGAAATTTTCCCAGATCAACAAATTATTGCTAGAAGAAGATAAAACATCAGAGGATATGGATTGTGCAATGTTTGATGCTGATGGGGATAACGATCTGGATCTCTACGTTGCTAGTGGAGGCAATGAATTTCCTTTAAGTTCATCTGCATTAAGTGATCGATTGTATATTAATGATGGTAAAGGAAATTTCGCTAAATCAAACCAGGTTTTACCTGCTGGAAAATATGAAAATTCTTCTTGCGTCAGAGCAGCAGATTACGATAATGATGGGGTAATAGAGTTGTTTGTTGGAATTCGACTTAAACCATTTGAATATGGAGTGCCGGTAAATGGTTATTTATTAGAGAATGATGGCAAAGGCAATTTCACCAATGTTACTTCTGATAGAGCTCCTGAATTACTAAATATTGGTATGATACGTGACATGTTATGGGAAGATGTAGACGGAGACGGAGATAAAGATATTATCCTTGCAGGTGATTGGATGCCATTAAAAATATTCATTAACGAAAATAATAAGTTTAAAGAAGAGAAAGATGCCTTTGAACCGTTTAAAACGGAGGGTTGGTGGAATTGTTTGGCCTCTGGCGATATTGATGGCGATGGTGATATAGATTTTGTTGCAGGAAATAATGGATTAAACTCAAGATTCAAAGCAACTGCAGAGAAACCGGTGAGCATGTATGTGAACGATTTTGATCTTAATGGAGCTGTCGAGCAGGTAATATGCGTCTATGATGGTGATAATCTAAACCCTTTGGCTTTGAAACATGATCTGACTAAACAAATTCCTGGCTTAATAAAAAAATATCCAAAATACGAAATGTATAAAGATCAGCAAATTACTGATGTATTTACACCAGACCAGTTGCAAAGTTCTATTCACCTGGATGCATTTGTTCTTGAAACATTTTTATTTATTAATGACGGGGATGGACATTTTTCAAGGAAATCCTTACCAATTGAGGTACAGTTCTCATCAGTTTATGCTGCAGATATAGGCGATTATAATAGCGATGGTAATCTTGATATACTGCTTGGTGGCAACCTTTTCAATGTTAAACCTGAAGTAGGACGATACGATGCCAGTTATGGATCATTCCTGATGGGTGACGGACACGGAGATTTTACCAATATACCTCCTAAGGTATCTGGTTTTCATCTTGATGGTGAGATAAGGGATATTATGGAAGTTGAAACCTCAACTGATAAAATCCTTATGATCTCACGAAGCAATGATTCCCTAAAGGCCTATAAAATTTTGAGCAGATGAAAATAATGTATGAAAAAATCACCTACCATCTTGCTTTTGCTTATTCTGCTTTTTTCCTGTAAACAGGAGGAGAAGGAAACAAACTACCTATTCACACTGCTCCCCCCCTCCTCTACTCATGTGAATTTTTCCAATCAACTGACAGAAAACGAGCAGTTTAATATTATTGAATATCTATATTTCAATAATGGTGCCGGTGTAGCCTCAGGAGATATAAATAACGATGGTCTTGTAGACTTATATTTCTCATCTAACCAGCTACCTAATAGATTATACCTTAACAAAGGATACCTGGAATTTGAGGAAATAACAAATGAAGCAGGAGTTGCCGGAAATGGTGATTGGAAAACTGGAGTTACAATGGCTGATGTGAATGGAGATGGTTTTCTGGATATTTATGTTTGCCAGGTTGGTAATTACAAGACTCTTAAGGGAAGAAATCAATTATTTATTAATCAGGGTAACCTTACATTTAAAGAGGATGCCCATAATTATGGTCTTGATTTTCAGGGATTTTCTACACAGGCAGCATTTTTTGATTACGATATGGATGGTGATCTTGATATGTACTTGCTGAACCATTCGGTCCATACTTCGCGTAGTTATGGAGGTGTTGCTTTGCGCCAGGATCAGGATATACGCGCTGGTGACAGGTTATTCAGAAATGATGAGGCAGAAGGAAAACGTGTTTTCCACGATGCTACCAGGGAAGCAGGTATTTTCAGCAGTCAAATTGGTTATGGTTTAGGAGTTAATATCTGTGATATTAACAACGACGGTTATCCCGATATTTATGTATCTAATGATTTCCATGAAAATGATTATTTATATATCAATAACGGAACCGGCGTTTTTGCAGAGAAGCTCACCGAATATATAGCACATACAAGCAGATCATCTATGGGTAATGATGTTGGAGATATCAATAACGACGGACTTTTGGATATTATGGTCTTAGATATGCTGCCTGACAAGGAAAAAATCCGGAAGCAATCTGGTGGAGAAGATGATTATGAACTTTCTGAAATAAAGCTGGATTTTGGATATCATTACCAGTTTGTACGCAATACTCTGCAACTAAACCTGGGAGGTGGAAAGTTCAGTGAAATAGGCCGGTTGGCCGGGGTATTTTCTACTGACTGGAGCTGGTCTCCTCTGTTTTGTGATGTGGATAATGACGGATTTAAAGATCTGTTTATAACAAATGGCATTTTCCGGCGAGCCAATGATCTGGATTATATTAAATTTTTAACAGGAGGGAACCGTTTTTTTTCAACAAAGGATAACAGCGGACTTTCGGATAAGGATTTGTATGATAGAATGCCCCTATATCCAAATATCAATTACATCTATAGAAACAATGGTGATCTGACATTTTCAAACATGGCTAAAGAATGGGGATTTAATACCAACTCTTATTCCAATGGATCCACATACGCTGATCTCGATAATGATGGAGATCTGGATCTTATTGTCAACAATATCAATGATCCGGCATATATCTACAGGAATAACGCTACAGCACAGTTAAACAACCATTTTTTATCTGTTAAATTAATAGGAAAAGGGCAGAACACCAGAGGTGTAGGGACCCGAGTTACATTATATTGTAATGGGCAAAAACAGATTGCCGAGCAATTTGCAACAAGGGGTTTTATGTCTGCCACATCAGATGTGTTACATTTTGGGTTGGGAAACACCTCTGCAATCGATTCACTTCTAGTACGATGGCCGGACCTGTCAGAACAAATAATTAAAAATGTTCCGGTTGATACTATTCTCACATTAGAAATGAGAAATGCTGTGAAACCTGTAAAAGAAATAGATCAGGACAATGAAAAAATGAAGTTGTTCTCCCCTACCCTGATCACGGGATTGAAATACAGGCACAAAGAAGATACTTATGTTGATTTTGACCGTGAACATCTGATTCCTCACAGCCTATCGACAGAAGGACCGCCTCTGACTGTTGGTGATATAAATGGTGATGGTTTGGAGGATCTGTTTGTTGGTGGAGCAAAAGGGCAGGCAGCTATGCTTTTTGTTCAACAAAAAAACGGAACATTTATAAAATTAACCGAGCCTCTTTTTACAAAGGAACGATTTACTGAAGACGTTGATGCTGCCTTATTTGATGCGGACAGAGATGGTGATCTCGACATCTATATTGTGAGGGGAGGCAATGAGGTATCCGTAAATAATCCGTTGCTGGCTGACAGGTTACTTATAAATGACGGAAAAGGCGAATTTACCATTGGTACAATACCTTTTATGGCTAATAATGGATCCTGCGTACAGCCATGCGACTTTGATGGCGATGGTGATTTAGACTTGTTTGTGGGTTCAAGATCTGTGCCGGGTGCCTATGGTTGGTCACCAGATCAGTTTCTTCTAGAGAACGATGGATATGGCGTTTTTAAGGATGTAACAGATAATAGAATGAATGGATTAAAAAATACTGGTATGGTGACTGATGCTACCTGGATGGATTATGACCAGGATGGTGACCCTGATCTGGTATTAGTGGGTGAATGGATGAAGGTTTGTATCTACAGAAATGATAATGGGATTTTTACTGACGTGACCAGCTCCGTAGGGCTGGATGAAACATCAGGATGGTGGAATTGCATATATGTTGCTGATGTTGACCTGGATGGTGATCTTGATTTAATTGGGGGCAACTTGGGGCTGAATTCATTGCTAAAGGCTTCAAAAAATGAGCCGGTTGAAATGTATCTCAAAGATTTGGATAACAACGGATCACTTGACCAGATAATCTGCTCCTTCCAGGAAGGCATCAGCTACCCTGTTGCTTCTCTTGATGATCTGGCCAGCCAGATAGCCGGATTCGAAAAGAAATTTCCGGATTATTCTGATTTTGGAGAAAAAACAGTAAAGGATATCTTTGATAAGAATACATTGGACCAATCTATCATAAAAAGAGCAGTGCTTTTTGAAAGCTGTCTTTTTATGAATAATGGAGATGGAACTTTTAAAATAGTTAAGCTTCCTACAGTAGCACAATTCTCACCGGTTCGCGATATTCTGGTTAGTGATTTTGATAAGGATGGAAACATGGACATTGTGCTTGCAGGTAATGATTATTCAGCAATACCATATATTGGCCGGTATGATGCCAGTTACGGCTGGTGTTTGCTTGGTGACATAAGTCACAGATACAGTGCTTTGATGCCAGTGAAAAGTGGCCTTAATATAGAGGGTGATGCAAGGAAGGTACGCCTAATCAGAGTATCAGGGAAACAATATCTGGTGGCTGCAGTAAATAACGGAGATCTGCAAATATTTCAATTATTGAGGTAATGTTTAATTGATATTAATAAAGCTCAAAATTCATTTGAGTTCATAAGATAAAAAACGTAAGTTTATATAACAAATGAGGCAAATAAGATTCTGATATTCCTAAATATTGATGATAATAATATCCGATTTATTTATTGTATAAGAAGACATTATGTAAAAACCCTAAGCGAAAATAAAATGGGAACCCGCCATAATTCATTATACTTTTTGAGGAGAATCATAATAATTACTACCAATATTTTCATAATTTCCAGTAGTACATTCGCTCAGCAAAAATCAGTCACTGATTCAATAAATCTGAAACCGGGAAAAGCACTCCCATTGATTACTGATCATGACATTACGGATGAAATAATTGATATCGGCTATGGTTACCAGAGGAGAAATGAGGTTACAAATTCAATTTCCAGTTTAGGACATGATGATTTCAACAATGGTAATATTAACAATCCTGAACAATTATTCCAGGGAAAAGTGTCAGGTTTATCCCTTAGTAAACCGGGGAGTAACCCCAATGAAATGTATTACCTCCGTTTGAGAGGTTTAAGTACTATTAATGCTAATACTCAACCATTAGTGGTTATTGATGGATTGCCAGATGGCGATCTTGAAAATATTGATCCTAACGATATTGAATCAATTACCGTTTTAAAAGATGGTTCATCTTCTGCAATATATGGAATAAGAGGTTCAGGTGGAGTTATTCTCATTGCAACAAAAAGAGGAACATCAGGCAAGCCTGTCATCGAATATAATGTTTATACCACTGCTGAAATGGTTTCTAAAAATACACCAGTAATGAATGCTTCAGAGTGGAGGGCATTATCATCAAAAATTGGGATTGGAACTGACTTCGGAGCGAGCACTAACTGGTTTGATGAAATAGAACAGACAGCAATATCTCAGGTCCACAATATATCGATGTCAGGAGGAAATAATAACACAATCTACAGGGCTTCTGTAAATTATCGCAACGTTGAAGGGGTTTTGATCAATACCGGGTATAGTAAGCTTAATGGGAGGATTAATATTACGCAAAAAGCACTGAATGATAAGTTTACCTTAGATTTAAATCTTGCAGCTACGGAAAAAAAATCGCAATATGGGTTTAATGAAGCATTCAGATATGCAGCCATTTACAATCCAACTGCTCCTGTAAGAAGTAGCGATCAGGAATTTGCTAAATATGATGGATATTTCCAACAGGTAATATTCGATTATTATAACCCTGTTTCGATTTTGGAAAAAAATTTTAATGATGGAAATAACAGCATTTTGAATCTCTCTGTGAAAGGAATATATGAAATTATCAAAGATTTAACTATTGATGCATATTTTTCTGTCCAGCAACTTGGAACTTCAGGAGGTGTTTATTATGATAAGAATGATTTCTTTATAGGAATGAACAGTAATGGCTTAGCTTCCAGAATGGAAAACAACCTTTCAAGCAATCTTTTTGAGTCAACGGTGAAGTATAATATTGAAATTAATTCTGCAATTAATATCAACCTTTTAGGAGGTTATTCTTATCAGGATTTCAACAATGAAGGCTTTAGTGTTCAGGGAGGTAATTTCCTTACCGATAAGTTTTCTTATAATAATCTTAGCGCTGCACTCGATTTCAAGGATGGTCGTTCCATTGTTGACAGCGATAAAAACACGAACAAACTAATTGCATTTTTTGGACGTTTAAATCTGAATATCAACAATTTATGGTTCATTACTGCCAGTGCAAGGTATGAAGGATCATCCCGCTTAGGTGCAAATAAAAAGTGGAGTATATTTCCTGCTCTTGGCGGAGGTATCGATTTATCAAATACTATTAATATTAATTGGGTTAACTTCTTGAAATTAAGAGCTAATTATGGCATTACAGGAAACCAGCCATCAGCCAATTATCTTTCAAGATATCTTCTTGAGCCCATGTATCCTGTTTACATGAACGGAAATTTTGTTCCTGGATATCAGCCTGTAAATAATGAAAATCCTGATCTTAAATCGGAAAAGAAGGGTGAATTTGATGCAGGTTTCGATTTTTCAATCATTGACTACAGGTTGTCAGGATCACTTGACTTTTATACCAGAACCACAACAGATCTATTGTATCAGTGTCAGGTACCTATTCCTCCTAACCTGGCATATTCAGCATGGACTAACCTGGGTAAGATTAAAAGTAGTGGTGTAGAACTTACACTTAATTATAAGATAGTTAAGAAATCTGATTTCTCCTATAATATTGCACTAACACCTTACTATAACTTTAATAACACTCTGGTTTCCTTATCCGGAACATTTAATGGCACTGCGCTGAAGCTTGTACTTCAGGATTGGGGCTATTTGAACTCACCTGGGTCAAGCGGACCAGGTGTTATAAGAATTGAGGAAGGTAAGCCAATCGGCCAGATCTTTGCATACAAATACAAGGGAATTGATGAAAACGGCAATATTATTTTGGATGATATTAGCGGCTATCATGGTGAACCAGATGGATATATCGATTATTATGATCGAACACTTGCCGGAAACAGTTTACCTAAGTTCATTATTGGTTTTGGTAATAATATATCCTATAAAAATTGGGATATTAAGGTTTTCTTTCGTGGGGTGTTCGGGCATGATATTGTAAATTCCTTCCGCGCTCATTATGAAGCGCCTAATATGATAAGTTCATATAACCTGCCAACGACAGCTGCAAATCTGAAGAATGAAACGACAGGAGCGCTTATGAAGAGATGGGGTGTTTTTTCCAGTAAGGACGTTGAAAATGGTTCTTTTGTCACTCTTGATAATATTAGTATAGGATATGATCTTAAATTACCTGAAACTTCACAGTTCAGTAAGATTCGGTTTTATTTAGCAGGTAACAATTTGTTCTATATTACAAAATATAAAGGTGCTGATCCAAATCCCAGGTATGCAGATAATGATTTATATGGCGGTTTTAATAACAATCCTCTGGTTCCAGGAATCGACAGAAGGAATACCTGGTGCAGAACAAGATCTTTTACTTTTGGTGCAAATTTTGAATTTTAGAGATAGTTACATTTATCAGTTTACTCACATCAACATTTATTTATAGGTAGCCTGCACCTTCTTTATCCAAAAGAAAATATGAATCAAGATGAGACTTTATTATTGAAGCGGGGAAAGCCGGTGAAATCTCGCTCTCAATCAACTTTTTAGCAACTTCAGCTTTCCTGGATCCATTTAGTTGTAAAATAACAGTTTTAGCCTCTATTATGTATTTTAAGCCAAGAGAAATACCTGAGGTAAGTTTCACTTTTCCTAAGAAATATTTCTGCCCAACTTTCTTTGTAGTTTCATCAAGTTCAACTATATGTGAATAGAGGTCGAATGGTGTTCCGGGCTCATTTAATGCCAGGTGTCCATTCATCCCAACTCCAAGAAGAATCATATCAATAGGTCCGTGTTTTCTAATGAAGTTATCGGTTTTAATGCATTCCTGACGAAGGTCGGACGATTCCCCATCGAAAAAAGAAAGATTCTCTTCAGAGTAATCTATATGATCAAACAGATGCTTTTTCAGGAAAGAGAAACAATTCTCACTTTTCATCTCTCCAATATTTGCCCATTCATCCAATCCAACAATTTTGCAGTGTTTAAAACTGATTTTATCTGATTTATTAAGTTCAATCAGGTGTTTGAAAGTCCCGACAGATGTTTCCCCTGCAGGAAAGCAAAGCAGAGCATCAGGCTTTTTTATAATTATATCTGCAATCATTTCTGCAGTTTTCACCGATAATTCCGGATAGTCTTTATAAATTATTTGTTTCATTTTATAAATTGATTTATAAATATTGTTACCTCTGTGTGACTCTGTGAAGAAGAAACAGAGTACAACAGAGTCAGATACTAGGTTCTCCCATTCTACTATCCATCCTTTACTTTTTTTTTGTCCCCGCCAAAGCGGGATTTCGGCTAAGCCTCAACTTTTTACTTTTATCTTTTGTCTTTATTAAATTTTCAATTCCCCCCACCCTTTCCTGTATTCTCTCTTAACAAACTGGTTGGCTTGTTCAAAGTTCGTAATTTTCATATTCGCACCATCCCATTTAAAGCTCTTATACCTGCCAGGGAAAGTATAACCTTCCATTTCACCATATACTGGATCCTTCCTGCTAATCTTCTCCCTTATATTAAAACTCCTTAATAACAAATTCCCCATAAGAACTGTTTCGGTGAGTGGTCCGGCATATCCCACAAATGGAGAATCAACTTCTGCATTTCCATATCCGGCAATACAGGCATCAATCCATTGCCACCAGTGGCCATCCATGTCACCAACCACACGCGGATACTTTTGGGGAACATTAATTTCTTTATTTTTTGAAAGAGGCAGAAGAATAGGATTACGACCTCCCCAGCCACATGCAGCTTTTCCTTTAGATCCTATAAACAGGGTGCTACCCTCATAGTCATTTAATCCTGGCCAGTCTCCCATTATGTCATTCATATTAACATCAGGATCAATCTCATAAGGGCGCTCCGGAGTAATTCCTCCATCCATCCAGTACAAATCAAGGTTTTTACCGTTTTTAAGTTCATATTTAAAACGTATGGAGCTTGACACTGGTCCGCTTTCAGGATAAATACCTTCTTTGAAAATACCATTATATACTGTACTGGCACTACCGGAAACCTCTGTTGGATATCCAAGTTCAAGAAGTTTAAATGGAGGTCCCATTATATGACAACCCATATCACCCAAAGCCCCCGTTCCAAAACGCCACCAGCCACGCCAGTTAAATGGAACCATGTTATCAATGTATTCGGTCTCTTCAGCAGTACCTAACCAGAGATCCCAATTCAGTTCCTTTGGTACAGGAGGATGAATAGAAGGCCATGAAATGCCCTGAGGCCATACCGGCCTGTCTGTCCAGCAATAAACTTTTTCTATATCTCCAAGTACATCAGCTTCAATCCATTCACGAAGAGTACGCATGCCATCGCATGAAGCCCCCTGATCGCCCATCTGTGTAACAACATGATATTTTTCCGAAGCTTCAGTAAGAATCCGAGCCTCATATATATCATGAGTAAGAGGTTTCTGCAAGTAAAGATGCTTCTTAAGCTGCATTGCACTTAGACCTACAATTGCATGATTGTGATCAGGAATAGCTACCGATACGGCATCAAAGTTTTTACTCTCTTTATCGAACATTTCGCGCCAGTCATGATAGAATTTAGCTTTAGGAAATTCTTTCCTTTTTGGTGCAGCCATCCTGTCATCAACGTCGCATAGAAAAGCTATTTCAGCATTTTTTTTAGGCGCTATAGAATAATGACGTATATCGTCGGCTCCCTCTCCCCCACACCCTACTGCTGCAATAAGTAATTTGTCGCTGGGAGGCGGCACATGCCCCAGACCACTTATTGTGAAACTGGGAAGTATAGTTAAAGCGGCGGCTCCGGAAGCAGCTGTTTTTACAAAATTTCTTCGGGAAATACTGGTTGAATCAGATGGATTTTCACTATTTTTTTTCATTTTAACAGGTTTAAAATGTTAATTAACAATCAATTTATCAGATATTTAATTATTTATCAAGAGGCTTAAATGATATTTCTTTAAAGAATACAACATCTTTATCATCATGGTTTTGAACACCTATATAACCCGAGTCAGGACGTCGTCCGTGAAATGGTTCAAAGTCAAATTTGCGTTCCGGGGCCAACCTGCTTCCACCCGGTTAGGTCTTTCCCATTGAATAACTGCCTCCATTCAGTTGTATCTGCATCACTAGCCGATATGCTTGCAGATAAAACAAATAATAAGCAAGCCGTCAAATTAAGCACTAAAAAGGATTTAACTGAGATAATCGAGGAATTAATCCTTTTCCTGTTAGTTAAATTTTTTCTCATAGTTTTGAATTTTTATTGTTTAGAAGAAGTTTTTTTCTTATAGTTGCATTCTGAACAATCGGCTTTACCCAGTAACTCAAACTCAGACTATAAACTAAAGGTAAATATAATGTTAGCAATCTATTAATTATTTCTACAATAATGATTTATAAAAATAGCAAAATGTTGCTTACATGCGTATTATCCATTGGCATGGTATCAGAAACATGAGTTTTGGATTCTTATCAAAAAAGAATAAATTGCCGGAAATGATTGCAAATGGTAAAAAAGTATTTTTTTCTTGGCGCAAGTGAGAATACAAGACTTGTAAAAGTAATACAGATATTATTTGGCCTTGTTTGCATTGCAGTTGCAATCTTCTGGCTGATTTTCAATTTCAAAATATTGAAAACTGACGTAACTCTCTGGGTAACAATTATATTTCTTTCAGGTTTTGGATTATACGAAATATGGGCAGGGCTTGGACGTGCAACCAGGTTTATTGAGATAGGATCTGATCAAATACGACTTAAGAAAAATTCTGTTCTTCCCTCGGTTGAAATGTATGCCGGAGAAATTGAAAAAATAGAATTATTAACACTTAATGTTGTCTTTTATCTAACAGCAAACAAAAGAATTCTACTCAGGTTTGGTACGACTTATCATGAAACCAATGAAAAAGTTGTTGATGAGATTATCAGTTTTACTGAAAGAAACAGTATTCCTTTAGAGGTAATAGAGGAAAAATTATAAAAGGCGTCAGGCATCAGGCATCGGCAATTCTATAATCTCAGTATCTTATCCCAGATATCTTTGTTAACAGGAATTCCATCTTTCAGATTTTCTTCTCTTATCTGAGTCATATTTTCTCCGGGATAGCGGATCCTGGCAGTTTCATTTTCAGGTATCGATTTTTTCAGATCTTCAATAATTTCTTTTATTGAATTATCAATTGCAGGGAAATTATGAAGGCTTTTAATATGAATTGCAATAAATACCTGTGATAAACTATTCTCAGAAACACACGAACTTATTTGATGAGTAGATAACCCTCCTGAAAGGACTGTAGCCATGATGTCAAGCAGCAATGCCAGACTGGCTCCTTTCCAGTAACCTATTGGAAGAGGCCTCCATGTTTCTAATATCTCCCCCGGATCGGTAGTTAATTGCCCCTTGTTGTTAAATCCGCCCGGATAGGGTAGTTTTTTTCCTTCCTCATTAAATGATTCCATTTTACCATAGGAGAACTGAGACATTGCAAAATCCAGCACAATTGCATCACCATTATATGGGACTGCAAATACGAGAGGATTATTTCCAAGTCGCGGGTCCTTTGCTCCCCATGCTGGTAAATTCGGACAAGTATTTGTCCAACTGATAAAAACGAAATCTTTTCTTGCAGCTTTCCATCCGTAAGTTCCGGCCCTCATCCAGTGGTTTGTATTTGCCATTGCAACCATGCCAATACCGTTTTCCTGTGCCAACTCAGTAACCCTTTCGGTGGCAAACATTGCATTCAGCGGACCCGGTCCCAAATTTCCATTCCACTGCTCAAGAGCTCCGGTTTTGTGAACAAGTGACGGAACTTCGTCTGGTTTAATATACCCTTCAATGATATTTTTTACAAACCTGGGAAACCTGTTAACTCCATGGGAGTATACTCCTTCCAGACTATTTAAAGTAAATATCTCAGCACATTTTCCAGCCCTGGCTTCTGTGAATCCGCGTTTAATAAGAATCCTCAAGAACTCAGCATTCATTTGATCTGAGGATATCCTGATGATTTTTTCAACATTTGCCATAATAGACTACTAATTATTTATCATTGTTTTACAGATACAAATTATTCGTTTTTATTGTTTATATTTCAGAACAACATCAGCAAAATCCATAAACCAGTTCCAGTCTTTTAATAACATATTATGCGCTCCATCTCTTATATGATATGCAACTTTACCACTTATTATTTGCTTATTAAGAGGAGGCATAGCTTCCGGAATGTCTGAGTTTACTGCTAAAAGTTTAAATACAGGAACTGCATTAAAGAGGGCAAGGTATGATCCGTGAGGGTCGCCCCAAAGATCTTTGTCCGCACAATCTATATATAAAGCCCGAGGAGCTATAAGGCCAAGTAGCATATGCATATCAACAGGGAGAGCATCTTCATTATTATTGAATTTGTTATAGTTTGAACAGAACCAATGAGGAAAAGATGTGTTGATCCTGGCTACCGTTTCTCCATAACGACGTCTGGCCAGAGCAGCTCCTCCACATCCTGATTCATTTGATATCACCATAGCAAAACGGCTGTCCTCTGCTCCTGCCCACAGAGCGGTTTTCCCTCCGCGTGAATGACCTACTACAGCGACCTTATTACCTGCAACATCCTTATCAGTGATAAGATAATCCATACAACGACTTGCGCCCCAAGCCCATGCAGCTATTGTACCCCAGGCATCATCAGGGCGTGGATTTTTGTCGAGAACCCCATGAATCCCATTCTTAAAATTATCAAAATCATCAGGATCAACATCAGCATTATTATAGACAGCCATACCATACCCTCTCGCAATAGCTTCTTCTACAGGCCAAAACTCACTTCTAACATCTCTGGCAGGATCAGTATGAGCAAGACCGCGATTGTTGATAAGAAGAAATACAGGAACAGGGTTTTCTACGTTATTAGGTGTAAAAAGGGTAAAATGGATAATAAGTGATCTACCCTCTGATGTTATAATGATATCGATCTGTTTTAATGTTGCAGTACCACTAATTGCATTTTTATCCAGATTAACAATCTTGAAACTTTTCTGATAAGGTGTTTCAGGTACTCTGCCAAAGACATTTTCCCGAAAAAGCTCAAGAATTTCAACGCGTCTCAAATCTGTCCACTGGCCCGATGTGGTAACTTTTTTGCCGTCAGTAGCAGTAAAAATATCCGGCAAAGTATATTCAGGAACTTTTTCCTCAAAATAGTTAAAATCAGAACCTGATCCGGACAGTCTTTCTATAGTCTCCTTCGAGGCTTGCCAAGACTTGCCTGTTTGTGCCAATATGCCGGATGTAATCATCAAAAGCATGAATACAAATAAGGCAGTAAATCGGTTATGTTTCATATCGTAATTAATTTGTCAATGATTTTAATTTAAAGTTCAGTACCTGTTTTCTATCCACCATAATCGTTTTTCCTGAGTATTAATAAGTCCGATAATTTTTCATCATTCTAAGCGACAATCCAATTGCTGAATAAAAGTAATAAATTTTTCAATCTTACCCTTTTGAGTTCTCCTTATTAAAATTTAAAATATTGCCTGCATCTTTGTTTGAAATAGAGAATCATGTGATAATCTTTAATAAATGGGTTATTTTTATATGATTAATAATTATTGAATAATGATTTCACTGCAAAATCAGGTTGGGGAAAAACTCGAATGTCTTCTCTGCCCTCATAAGTGTAAGTTAACACCCGGGATGACTGGTGTTTGTGGCGTACGAAAAAATAGAGGGGAGAAAATTGAATTGCTTACATACGGTGTTCTTTCTGGTTATTCGCTTGATCCTGTAGAGAAAAAACCTCTTTATCATTTCTTCCCCGGGTATAATATTCTGTCTATTGGGTCTTATGGCTGTAATATGAAATGTGATTTTTGCCAGAACTATAATATATCTCAGAAGATCCCTGAAAAGCTAATTTCTGATACAACACCTGAAAAAATAATAAATGCTGCAATATCTTATGAGAGGAATATTGGCATTGCATTTACCTATAACGAACCAATAATTTGGTATGAGTATATGAGTGATGTTGCAACAGCCGCTAAAAATGTTGGATTATTTACGGTAATGGTTAGCAATGGATATATTAACAGTAACCCTCTGGATGAAATAATTCAATTCATCGATGCTTTTAATATTGACCTTAAAGCATTTAATGATGATTTTTACAGGAAATTATCAGGTGCTGATATTGAACCTGTTAAGAATGGGTTGAAGCAGATTGCAAAGTCCGGAAAACATCTGGAAATTACAACACTGATAATACCTGGGAAAAATGATGACACAAAGGAAATGGAATTTCAGTCGAAATGGATTGCAGGTGAGCTTGGAAAGAATGTTCCACTGCATCTAAGCAGGTATTTTCCTATGTTCAGGAGAGATGATCCGGCAACATCACAGGAAACATTGATCAGGCTGTTTGAGATCGCTTCAAAAAATCTGGATCATGTATATATGGGAAATACATCTTCAGAAATGGGACAAACTACATATTGCCCTCATTGCGGAACAACTGTAACGATAAGATCAGGGTATAAAATCCGACTACAAAATATTGATAAAGAAGGGAGATGTACTACTTGTGGACATCTGGTTTACAGATACATTACTATTTCTTCTTAGTCAGACTACTAAGTCTGCCAAAAAGTTTATCAACACCTGAAAGGAGATCTTTTTCCACTGACTTGTAATAAGCCTTCACGATTTTAGGATTCTCCTTACCATCAGGATTGTTTACCCTGGCAATGAGATCATTTCTCAGATTTACTGCATCAGATATTATGGTTGATACTTCATCAGATTCATCATCAGGATGTACTCCTGAAAAGACAAAACAATCAGAAATTACTTCAAAAATAAGGGAATCAATATCCTTTTTCAGCATTCTAACACTAGCCATATGATACAGGTTTAATTAATTAGGGTACAAATATAATAAATTATACTTCAGTCTGTTTAAAGGATATTCATAATTCAGATATGAAAAACTGTATACTCTCGCCCGCACTTAACAGTAAAAGCTTCCTTAGTTTATCAATAAGTGGCAGTTTCACTGCGAAAGGCTTATCACCTATGCAATAGAACGGAAGAACTATCGGTGAGGTACCTGTAATGAATACAGAATCATATTCCGAAATATCTTCAACCCTGACTGCAGTAAATTCCACTTTGATATGGTTTTCCATGCAGATTTCAAGAATATGTTTTCTCGTAATACCATTTAGAATAATGTTATCAGGTGCGGTTACCAGAGTTTCACCCTTCACAAAAAAAATATTTGACCGGCTTCCTTCTGTAACACAATTGTTTTCATTTACAAGAAGAGCTTCATATGCCCCTTCAAGAATAAGCTTATGATAAATGGAAGACCTGAGCTTATGGTTAATTACCTTTGATTCAGGGTCTTTACGCTCAGCAAAAAAGAGAATACCCTTTACCCCTTTTCTATATTGCGATTCTGATGGATAAATCGGTTCAATAAAATATACCAGATAGTTGTCTGAACCTTTGTTGTAGTTAAAAACAATCTTAAGGTTTATATTTTTTTTCTTATCATACTTAGTCAGGTTAATTATTGACCTTCTCAATTCATAAACCTCTGCCAGCTCTCTTTTATTCTGAAGTTTAACACTGGTGCCCAGACGTTCCATGTGGTCATAAAAAAAGACAGGGTTCCCTCTTACCATTCTTATTACCTCATAAACTGATTCACCATCATAAACCAGTGAATTATCAAACAATTCAGCCGGTTGCAGCTCACCGTTAAGTATGAATTTCTTTCCGTAACACTCATTCATGTTTTGTAGTTTTTGACATAACAAAAATACAAAGAATCAGCCAATATGCTTCGTTTCTGATTATCTTCGTTGTTATCATTTCAAAGTAGATTTCAACTTATGTATGCGATTATTGATATTGAGACCACAGGAGGAAGTGCCAGGATTGAAAAAATCACAGAAATCGCCATATATCAACATGATGGGAAACAGATAACAGGAGAATATGTTACTCTGGTTAATCCTGAAAGAAATATCCCCTATTTTATAACCAACCTCACAGGGATAACAAACGAGATGGTTGAAAATGCGTGATCAGATCGCAGATATTGACTGGGAAATAACAGGCAATGAGCTTATTGCTCTTCTAAAGGAATCGTTCGAAATAAAAGCTAATAAACCAATTTATAACAGGGCTCAGCGAAGAACCGGCTTTCAGTGGGGTATTTTTACTATCATACCAAATATCTGACTATGCTTTACATTCTTCAAGTTCAAAGAATAGATACAATAGATTTATTATATTTGTTATAAAACCTAACAATCATAAAGTCATGCCAGTTTTTACAAGAACAACAAAGAACCTGATCATAAAGATTGATGAATTCTTTGATAACATCGATCTGGGATTACTGGTCTTCAGAGAGGCAATAAAAGCTTATCTTCAGAAAGATATGGAATCATTTCAGAGACATCTTCATAAAGTTGATAGTCTTGAAAGCAATGCTGACAAGCTTCAGCGATCTATAGAAAATGAGATGATAACCCATTCAATTTTACCTCAACACCGGGCAGAAGTAAGCACACTTATTGATGAACTTGATGAGATCATTGATGCTCTTAAAAGTTCATTAAATGAATTTAACATTGAGATGCCTGACATCCCGGAATCCCTTAATAATAATTTCATTAGCCTCGCTGAAACCTCTGCCAGTGCAGCTGAAGAACTGATACCTGCAGCGCGAGCATACTTCAAAGCTCCATATACTGTTAGGGAAAAACTATTGAAGGTCTATTATTTTGAAAGTGAAACCGATAAAATATCATTCAGCACTAAAAAAATTATTTTCCAGGAGATGAAAGATTTGGATCTTGCCCAGAAGGCACAACTGAGATATATTATTCACCATGTAGAAAATATCTCTGATCTGGCTCAGAAGGCAGCTGATCTGCTTTCAGGGATGGCAATAAAGATTGTAATGTAAAACCAGTAATCAGTAACCAGTAAATAAATCTTCACAATTTTAAAAAAGACAATAGAATATGATACTGTTCTTCCTGACAAGCGGGTTGTTTCTTGGTTGGTCGCTTGGAGCCAATGATGCCTCAAACATTTTTGGGTCTGCGGTAGGTTCAAAAATGATAACTTTCAGAAAAGCAGCTATAATAGCCTCAATCTTTGTCATTCTGGGTGCAGTTATACAAGGAGCCGGCGCTTCAGGCACACTGGGAAAGCTGGGTGCAGTGAATGCCATCGGCGGATCTTTTACTGTTGCTCTGGCAGCTGCGCTAACTGTGTACATGATGACTAAATTTGCTCTACCTGTATCAACAACACAGGCAATTGTAGGGGCAATAATCGGTTGGAACTTTTTTACAGGAAATACAACTGATAGCAAAACCTTGACACAGATTGTTGGGACATGGATCTCCGGACCAATTCTGGGAGCTGTTTTTGCAATTTTACTTTATATTGCTCTAAAAAAAGTCAAAAAATCGACAACCATACATCTGATAAGGTTTGAATCATACATTAAAACAGGGCTCATTCTTGTTGGTGCTTTTGGCGCTTACAGCCTTGGGGCAAATAATATTGCCAATGTTATGGGCGTATTTCTTCCGGCATTCAATCTTCAGGATCTTAATCTGGGTATTATTATTCTCAGCTCGAATCAGCAGCTTTTTCTTCTTGGAGGTCTTGCCATAGCAATTGGGATAATTACCTATTCAAAAAGAGTTATGGAGACGGTGGGTGGAAGTATTATGCAATTATCTTCAGAAGGTGCATTGGTAGTTGTTCTTGCTCAGTCACTTGTATTGTTTATCTTCTCTTCAACCAGCCTCTCCTCACTGTTTGTTAAAATTGGCTTGCCTCCTATTCCAATGGTCCCTGTTTCCAGTTCACAGGTAATCGTAGGTTGTGTTCTGGGTATAGGTTTATATAAAGGAGCAAGAAATATAAACTTTAAAATCCTTGGTGGAATTGCTATGGGCTGGGTGGCTACACCAGTTGCATCAGGACTTTTGGCCTTTTTCTCCCTTTTCTTCATAAAGAATATTTTCGGTATTGATGTCGGCTCAAAAACAGGACTTGAGGTAATTACAACCGCACAAGTGAGTAATAGTATAACAAGTGATGCGGATGTCTCTGGTATCATCAAATACATTTTATTGGGTCTGCTAATCTTTGGATCAATAGGTATCTCTTATTATCTCCTGCTTGAGAGAAAGAAAAAAGCAGGACTCCAGAAATCTGAAGAAAAATTCTGGATGAATATGAAATAGAGGCGTCGGGCGTCGGGCGTCAGGCGTCAGCCGTCAGGCATAAAAATCATATCCTCTAATTGGTTAATAAACAGGGCCATGCCTTGACATAACCCTGTTTATTGAGATTTAATTATTCCCGGGCAAAAAAGAATATTTCTTTCCATAATACATCATCTGGGCTACAAAATCATCAACATATTCAACCTTAATATCTGTTATATTACCTTCATCATCAAACATAGGAATGAGCGTTGGATTAACAAATCCCGTGTATGGTGCCAGATTGAGTTTTGCATAACGCTCCAGAATTTCAGCATGCAGTTGTGGGTCAATTTTTACACCAAAATCCTCAATTATTTTCTTCCCGGCTTCAAAATCTCCCTCCGACTTAACTCTCTGAATCTCTTTTAATAATTCTCCAAAAAGCTTTTGTAGCTTCTTATAATCATTAATCTTAACATAGCTCTTCCCGTCACGTTTAAAAAATTCTACAACATTATCTGTTTTACCTTTTTCATATACCCAGTGAGAGATAGTTGATCTGCAACGCATATGTGCCTGCTCGATATCCTTTCCGGGTTTTATCCTTACTATCTGAGTAAGCAAACCATTACGCAGATAACTATCGTATGATGCTTTTGCAGCCTCTTCATCGGGGAGCAGCCCAAGCTCTGTTATCTTTTTGTCCATCATGTAATAGAGGGCAAAAAGGTCAGCCCGTGCCTCTTCAAGAGGCGATGAATAGTTTTTAAGAGCATTCGGGTCTGTTCCTTTTGCAAGTTTTCCACTTGCGTGACCTACACATTCATGCAGATCCGTGTGCAATGCATCCGATATTGATCCATACTTTTTAACCCGATCAACTTCAGCCTTATCCGCTGCAAATTCCTCAAGAAATCCGTTTCCCTGTGCAGATATATCGAATGCAGAGGTAATATTCGCTAATGTAACTGATTTTGAGCCAACCTCTTTTCTTATCCAGTCAGCATTAGGAAGGTTAATTCCCAGAGGAGAAGCTGGATAACAATCACCTCCAAGCATTGCAATATTAATGACTTTAGCAGCAACCCCTGTAACCTTATCTTTCCTGTATTGCGGTTGAATAGGAGAATTATCCTCAAACCACTGTGCGTTTGCAGTTATTATTTCTGTACGCTTTGAAGCTTCCAGATCAGTATAATCAACAATTGCTTCCCATGTTGCTTTCATTCCCATAGGGTCTTCATAATTCTCAATAAACCCATTTATGTAGTCAACCATCGATTCGGTATTTTTTGCCCAGGCAACATTATAATCATCCCAGGTACTCAGATCACCCGTTTTATAGTATTCAATGAGAAGTCCTATCTCATCTCTCTGAGTTTGAGTTTCTGCAACTGTGATAGCTTTTTCAAGCCATATAATAATATTATCTATTGCTGCACCATACATCCCTCCAAACTTATATACCTCCTCAGCTACCTTTCCATTGATTTTAACAACCTTTGAATTTAATCCAAGAGAAACTGGTCTGGGATCATTAACCAAAACTTTACCAGCGTAATAATCTTCAACCTCTTTTTGGGTAACCCCTTCATAAAAATTTGATGCCGATTCAGCAACCATATCTGCCCCTTCCCTCTGCTCCACCTTACGTGCAAAAAGTTTCTCATCGAAAATAACAGGTGATAAAAGAGAAATTAGCTGATCAACACTTTGACCTGCTGCAAGAGGAAGTTTTTCCTGATCAGAGCCCTTAACCAAACTGGCAAAATAGCTTTCCGTGAAAGAAGGGTTAAACTTATCACTTGAATAATGGTGATGAATTCCATTTGCAAAAAACACCCGTTTTGAATACAGCAGAAAGGAGTTATAATCAACAGAATTTTTATCACCCGAGTAGCTATTGATAATAGATTCGATAGTTTTCCTGATCTTAAGATTATATTTAAAATTCTGATCCCATAAGATATCTCTTCCAGAAAGAGCAGCCTCACTCAGGTAGTAGATATATTTTTTCTGTTGAAGTGAAAGAGAATCGAATCCTGGTACTTTATATTTCAGTACCCTAATATCCTCGAACTGCTCAACAAAATAGTTAAAATCGTCAGCTGCTTCATTGGCAGGCTCTGCTCCATTTTTGCAAGAATTAAAGCTAATCCCGATCATAGAAAATAGAATAAATAGTTTTGAAAATGTTTTCATGGTAAAATTTTTTTGGTTGCTATGAAGATGCTAATTTATTAAAAAGGTGAAGAATCTTATGTATTTTTATAAAATATTGCATAACACTCCATTCAATTAATTAATATATGACATGAATATAATAATAAATAACCTCAGAACCGAGCTTATCAGAAATGCCGATGAAAAAACAAAGCTTTCAGGTGAGAGATACTTTAAGGAGGATGTTAAACTTTATGGGATAAAATCAGCAACAGTAATTCGTATTGGGAAAGATCATTTTAAAAATATTCCTGATATTAATAAACAGAATGTCTTTTCAATGTGTGAGTTATTATGGCAGTCTGGTATTATGGAAGAGTCATTTATAGCATGCAACTGGTCATATAATATGCGAAATAATTATGAACCTTCTGATTTTGAGCTTTTTGAAAGGTGGGTGAACATTTATATAAATAACTGGGCTTCATGTGACACATTCTGTAATCATACTGTAGGCACCTTCATTGAGATGTATCCGGATTTCCTGACTAGTCTTAAGATATGGGGAACTTCAGAAAACCGATGGGTTAAACGTGCATCGGCTGTTTCACTGATCGTACCAGCAAGGCGAGGCAAATTTCTTAATGAAATATTCGAAATCGCTGATATCCTTCATTCTGATAAGGATGACATGGTTCAAAAAGGCTATGGTTGGATGCTTAAGTCAGCCAGTCAGTCTCACCAAAATGAAGTATTCGAATATGTAATGAGCAAAAAGGCAACTATGCCCCGTACCTCCCTCAGATATGCAATTGAAAAAATGACTCCCGAATTAAAAGCTAAAGCAATGGCAAAATAATCTAAGCAGTTGCTTACCTTTACATTATAAAACTATTTTTCAATGAGAAGAATTCTATCAACAATTTCAATTTTTATAATTCCCTTTATGGCATATTCGCAGGACAGGATTACTGGTCGTGATTTTGCAACCAGATCAGAGGTAATAGCCGTCAATGGGATGGCAGCAACAAGCCAGCCCCTTGCTACACAGGTGGCTCTGGACATATTAAAACGAGGGGGGAATGCAATAGACGCCGCTATTGCAGCTGATGCAGTTCTGGGAGTTGTAGAACCCACAGGGGCAGGTATCGGGGGAGATCTTTTTGCAATAATATGGAGTGCCGATAAAGGTAAGTTATATGGTTTGAATGCCAGTGGCAGATCGCCACGATCTCTTAAACTCGACTATTTTAAAGAAAACGGGTATGAATTTATTCCTTCATACGGCCCTTTGCCCGTATCAGTACCTGGATGTGTTGATGGATGGTTTGAGATGCACGAGATGTTTGGACGACTTCTTATTAAGGATATTCTGCAACCTGCTATCAGCTATGCAAAAGAAGGATTCCCTGTTACAGAGGTTATCGCCTACTCTCTCAACAAAGGAACTGAAGTACTGAAAGAATATCCTAATATTAAAGAGGTTTATATGCCAGGAGGCAAAGCTCCTTCCAAAGGAGAGGTTTTTAAAAATCCATTATTAGCCAATACACTGGAAAAAATTGCTAAGGGTGGAAGAAATGAGTTTTACAGGGGTAGCATTGCAAGGGATATTGATGTGTTTATGAAAAAACAGGGAGGATTTCTCTCCTTTGATGATATGTCACGTCACCACTCCGAATGGGTAGAGCCAGTAAACACTACTTACAGGGGTTATCAGGTATGGGAACTTCCTCCAAACGGACAGGGGATTGCAGCTCTTCAGATACTAAATATTCTGGAAGGTTTTGATATTGCGGCCATGGGCTTTGGATCATCTGATTATATCCATATTTTCACCGAGGCAAAAAAACTCGCTTTCGAAGACCGGGCAAAGTATTATGCTGATCCAGTTTTCGGTGAGATACCAGTTTCACAATTGATCTCAAAAAAATATGCTATTGAAAGACGTAAACTAATAAACCGGGATAAAGCTGCAAAAGTTTATGATCCTGGTAAAATTGAAGCCGGAAATACAATATATCTCACTGTCGCCGATAAATATGGAAACATGGTATCACTCATCCAGAGTAATTACCGGGGAATGGGATCAGGGATGTGTCCCACTGGACTGGGATTTATTCTTCAGGACAGAGGCGAGATGTTTACTCTTGATGAAGGTCATAATAATGTTTATGCGCCCGGGAAAAGGCCATTTCATACTATAATTCCTGCCTTTATCACAAAAAACGATAAACCATATATCAGCTTTGGGGTTATGGGAGGAGATATGCAACCGCAGGGACATGCACAGATTGTTGTTAATCTTATTGATTTTAAAATGAACCTACAGGAGGCAGGCGATGCTCCCAGAATACATCATATTGGATCGTCAGAACCAACAGGTCAGCAGATGACCAATGGAGGAATTCTTCTTCTTGAGAGCGGATTCCGCTGGGAGGTTATTCAAAACCTCATTAGAATGGGACATACGGTACAGTGGGATCTTGGTGGCTATGGAGGTTACCAGGCAATAATGTGGGATGAGAAAAATAAAGTGTGGCTCGGAGCCTCCGAATCCAGGAAAGATGGACAGGCAGCGGGGTACTAAACAGCGCAAAGGTACAGATAATAGACGAAAAGGTTAATATCTGATTCTCTTCACTAAGTTCTTAAGAGTATATGAGATTGAGGCGCCGAGTTCAAACTGATTTAATTTAATTGAGTTATCAATGTACAAGTAGTCGTTAATCAGCATTTCATTAGAAAGACCTTTCTCAGGATTTGTCATACTATTTATTCCGCTGTAATACCTGACATCAATGAAAAGCCTGAGATTTCTTAACTTGTATCCGACACCCACACCAGCAATACACTCAAAGGTATTCCTGTTTCGAGACTCCAACATATTGATATCTCCCGTAGTTACGGAGGGAACATCTACGGAATAATCTTTAGTGGCATTACCGGTAGCTTTTGTCATATGAAGCCAGCCCATCCCTGCAGTAACATATGGTAAAACGTACTTACCGATATGAAAATACTTTTTCAGGTATAGCGGGATCTCAAAATAATTATCCTGTTCCTTAAAGGTAAGATTAAAAGCCGGAGTTTCTATTTCCCTTTTAAAATTTGTCCACTTAAAAATCAGATCGACATTCAATGAAATATCTCTGTCAAATTCAAGCTCTGCCCATCCATAATACATCCAGTTAAAGTCATTCAGGATCCCCTCAAGCTCTTTATTATACGGTTCGTCATAGTGGAGATCATCAACATAGAAAATCTCAGTAGTTTTATAATTCATAAAATCAAGTGAATTGCGAATACCTATTGAAAACCGGGGATGGATTTTAAATTTTTTTATAAGGCGGTTATATGATTCCGGATTATCCTGTTCCTTTAATTCATAATGTGGAAAGTTTTTAAGCATCAGGTTAACAGTAGTTTCCGCTTTCCCGGGATCATCTGTCTCGATATAGGTTTTTGCAAGAAGTTCCAATACGTGCACTTTTCCACTTCGTGATAAAATACAGGTTTTTATAACTCCTTCAAGATTATTAATACACTTGTCATATAGACCATCCTGAAATAACCTGTTGGCCTCATTCATTATGGTAAGGCAATCGCGATCGGTCATTGTTCCGATACTTGTAGTCTGACCATTAAGAAGGCAAAACCCGGAAAATAATATTAATATGGCAACTGTATGTTTCATCATGTATAATTTCATATTCATGGATTTCTGTTACAAGTCTTCTCATAAGGTATATCTGCTCCTACCAAATCACTCCATTCTGTAATCGACATATCCCTTCTCACCAAATTACAGATCAACGAAGCGAGCTTACCAGAAGATGTTTCCCATACCCGGATACTCTTATCAGAGATTCCTGCAACAAGCTTGTTGTCTTTAGTGAATAATAATGATCTTGTCCTGCTAATTATATTATTTATATGTACGACTCCCCCAACAGCATTTTCAAGTTCAAAAAATTCATGATATTTAAGAAACTTAATTGTCTTATCCCAGCTTGATGTTGCTAACAGGGAAAAATCAGAATTAAAAGATAATAGATCAATCCCTGCAGTATGTACTGTATATCTTATTGGTTGTTTAGATTTGCCATTGTTGAAATTAATTAACAAAAGGCTGCCGTCTGAACAACCTGCAAAAAGGATCTTTTTGTTGTTATGCCACGCCAGACAAAGAGGCTTCTCATTTACTGATTTGTACAAAGGAATATTTTTAGTCTGCTTTACATCCCAGAGAATAATACTACCATCTTCCTCTGCATAGATTATAGTGTCGGCACTGCAAAAAATCACTGCTTTTACCGGAGACTGAGTTTTTATTGTTTTTATCTTTGAAACAGGGCGTACCTGTATATCCCAAATGATAATTAAACTATCTCTCCCTGCCGTTGCCAAATATTTTTCGTCAATGCTAAATGCTATGGTACGAACAAATTCGTTATGACCTTTTAATTCCTGAAATGTCTGATTATTTTGCACATTAGATCTCATATCCCATAAAAACAGATCTAAGTTATCGTGTTGAGTTATTATCTGTTCACCAGTGGAATTAGAACCAATGAAATTAATAGGAGACCGGAAAGACAGAGTGTTAATATTTTTACTAATACCATCCATACTCCATGTTCTGAATTGTCCATCGAGATCAGCGCTTAACAATCCGTTGTTCTTCTCTGTCAGCACCCATATCTCATTTGAAGATCCGACAAAAAGAGAATGACGAGAGCTATCCAAAGCTGAATATGCTTTGTTCAGAGCTTCATAGATGATTGGGTCTTCTGGTTTTCCATTATTATTTTTATTAAAGACAAATGCCTGAACAGCCAGCAGTCCCATTAGTTCAGGATTTTTTTCAACTGTTGATGATTTTAATGCAAGGTTTTGTGCAATTGAAAGTAAACCAAGCTGTCTGGCCTTCCCCTCAGCAACTGTAGCTTTTGATCTTTCCTGTTCGGCTATAACCTTTTCTTCATTGGCAATCTGTGCCTGTTCATTAGCTGTTAATGATAGTTTTTCAGCTCTGCTCTTCTGCTGTAATGCATACTCTCTTTCAACAAGTGCCTCTTTTCTTGCTTCTTCAGATTGCTTTTGTGCCAATATCGCCTGAGTTTCTTTTTCAACAGCCAAATTTTTTGATTTCAAAGCTTCCTGTCTTGCTAAATCAGCTACTTCTTTTGCCATTAAGGCTGAATTCTTCTGCTCATCGGCAAATTGTTTTTGATCCAATGCGTTGCCTCTTTCCCTTATAGCCCATATGCTAAAAAATGACAATACAGAAATAATGATCACTGCTACTGATATTAATGCATTCTGTCGCCTCCGCCTGGCCTTGTGTATTGCCCATTTACTATGAGATATAAACCTTATTATCTTATCATTAAGAAATAATTTATCTTCATAAGGTGCGATGTACTTAAGATCTTCAGCAGTGAAGTACAATTGTCTTTTTTCAAAATTATTGTAGGTATTTTCAATGAATAATCTGATCTCAAGCAACTCTTTTTCAAGCAGGGTGATCTTTTCATAAATCTTATTAGCCAGGCTGTCGTGACGAAGCTCATACCTGCTATTCTCATCTTTATCACGCAGAATCCTTAACCGTATAAATTTCTGAATAAAACTTTTTACAGAGTCTCTATCAATATCTTTCCCCAATGTTTTTGAATACTCAATAACTTCTTCTTCAGTAATCTGATGCTTTGTACCCTTAACTGAAACAAACGATTTTAAAATGACCAGACCAGCTTCCGGGTCGTCAAGATGGGATATTTGTTCTTCAAGAAATGTTCCCAGTAAGTCTTTAACATCACCAACCTTACCAAGCAAATCCTTAGTTATCTTGTTTACCTCTTTCCCATCCGATAAGGCCATTCGAAAAACTTTATCAAGATAGACCTGAAGATAGGTTAACTCAACCTCCGGATTGTCTGGATTAAGTTTTTCAAGCAGGGTTTCAGAGAATCCCGGTTCTACTTCAATCTGGCTAACACGGCAAGGACCTTCAATAACCTGGATGGCATTTTGAGTTGTCATCTTTTCAATCCTTATCCTGTTGCTAAGAAAGGAAGGAATAGTTTTTTCAAATTCTGTAATACCTGCAAGATATTCCTCCCTGATGGAGAATATAAACCTGCATTGCAAATCAGAATCAATAACTTTCTTAATACTAGTGATAAGCTCATCTTTTTCAGTTTTATTACCGAAAATAAAAAGCTCTTCAAACTGATCAAAAATGAGATAAACTGGTTTAAAATTGTCAAGGTATATTGATCGAATGGCTTTTACTATATCATATCCCCTATTATCTGAGCTTGCTGATTTTTCAACTGAAATATTTGTCAATGCACTTCTGGCTAAACCGTCAAAAAGACTTTGGTTAATATTTACTCCTCTTCTTATGCTAATTGGCAACCAATCTGATTCATTGAATTTGTTTGCCAGTCCGCAGTTGATCAGTGATGATTTACCTGAACCCGAAATTCCATAAACGATCAGAATTTTACTTTCAAAAACTCTTGAATAGATCTCCTCAATCTCTTTGTCCCTGCCAAAGAAGATATTGCGGTCTTCTTTTGAGTAACTGTCCAAAAACTTAAATGGACTTTTTCGCATTTTTATAAAAATATAGAAGGTAATTTTATTTGACTTCTGCCTCCATCGATACAATCGATATTAGCTGCTTGAATTCCATTAACAATGTTTCATAATTTTTCAATGACCTCAGGTCAATCTTTTCCGTAACTTCAGTACCAAGATACATCAGGTGGTCGTTACGAAACTTTGAGTACATGAATATGTCTTTTTTAATGTCAAATTTTGCTTTTGTATCGAGAACTTCAGTACTTGTATCAATAATCAAAGGAGACAAATTAAGATATTCACCCATTACTTTGATGTTTTTCATCAGCAATACGGAATTGCTGTCAGTAAAAGATGATTCATTAAATTCATCTGCTTTAAAATCTGAATCAGAGCTGTTAAGAAGATCAAAGACATGATGAAATGTCGCCTCCTTAATTTTTGATTTGATCACTTTTATCTCTTTTACAGAAACCAGCTTATATTTCGCAAGAAATGAAATCCTTTGAAGGATAAATGTCAACTTCTCCTCGTACTCAACACATCTTTTTTCTATCTCTTCCAGATTTAAATTGATCTGGTAATGACCTATTTCATTGCGTTCAGGCACCCAAAAATCAAGTGCCTCAAAGAACTTACTATCAAAACAATCTGACATTTCCGGCATGAACCATTCGATTTTCTGGTCCTGAAAAAGGGTGCCTAAAGTCCTGATCATCCATGAAAAACTTCCAAGACTCAGGACAAAAAATCTGTTTTTGAATTCGTTACTAAAACTTCCGGGAATAACTAGTTTGCCGTCTTGCTTAGCCTTGGTTCCCTGGGACAACATAACAAAACTAAGGAATTGCATAGAACGTTCAATGGTCTTAAAAATCTGATCCAGCCTCATGCGGTCAAGTTGCCGCATCGATCCGGAGAATAGCCTGCGTAATTCAACTCCAATTGGCCAGGGGAAATTTTTTATTATCAGGTCACCAAGTATCCTGTAATCAGGCAATTCCTCATCATCATCATCGTTTAGAACCATTTTTGATAAAGATGTTTTATGTTTCAACATTTCATCAAAAACGGTTCTGATTAAAACTTCATTAATATGGGCCATATTGAAATTAATGATATAAAATTTAAATATATACAATCAAATTCATAATCACAAAGTTTCAGCAAACAGCTTTCTGTTAGGCTCTGCTAAACTAAATCAGACTAATAATCAGCCACTTTTGAAATCATACTCATTTTTACTACATTTACTAATTAATGCTGATATTAAACAGGTTTATAAGAAATTAACTGCAATCAAATTTATCATTACCAAATGAAGAAGCCAGGTAAACTGGAATCCCAAATTGATGAAATCAACAATATATTATGGGCTGATCGATTTGGAAATTCCAAATCTGTTGAAAACAAAGCTACAATTAATCTTTCCAAAGCTAAACAAAACCAATACCCAAAAGGAATAGCATATGCACAACTTAATATTGCTGTTGCCAACTTTCTTCAGTCTAAAAATGATATCGCACTGAAAAACCTTTCTGATGCTTTTCAATGGTTCTCCCACAATACAGGTGAACCAGGATATGCAAGAGCTCTTCTTATTAAAGGAAACATCTTCGAAAGTTTTGGAGACTATGAGAAGACTCTTTCTCTCTGGCTTGAAGCATTTAAAGTCTCGATTGAGATTAAAGACATTGAATCTGAAGGTGAATCTAGCAACCAGCTTGGCCTTATTTACTCAAGATTATGCAATTTTCAAAAGGCCCTGGAATACTTTAATAAAGGTCTGAAAATTAGAGAAGAATTGGGAGATGAAAATGCTGCTGCTTCTTCACTTAACAGGATTGGCATGGTACTGCGTCAGACAAAAAAGTATGAAGAGTCGCTTGAATACTATTTCCGCAGCCTTGAAATAAGAAAAAGGAACAAACAGTTATCCGCCATCCCATGGACGCTTCTCGGAATAGCCAATACATATGAAGAAATAAAGCGATATCAAGAGTCACTCGAATACTATGAACAGGGATTGAAAGGGAGTGATAAAAGATGTACCCTCCAGTGCCTCATGGGTACAGGACGTGTATATAGCCGTTTGGGCAATGTAGAAAAGGCCGAAGAAAGACTTCTCGAGTCTTTGAGGATAGCCCAGGATTTAAAATCATTTGTACTGATTGCAGAAGCACATGCTGCATTGGCTGCTCATTATGAGATATCTAAACAGCCAGACAAAGCTCTTAAGAGCTTCAGACAGCACCTTAATACGAAAGAAGCCTATCATAGCAGTGAAGTTCAAAACAAACTTAGTAACATTGAGATAGCTCACGCTATTGAAAAATCAGAACAAGAAAAAGAAATTTACCGTCTTAGACATGTTGAACTAAAACAAGCCTATGACATCATCGAAGAAAAAAACAGAGATATTACAGCCAGCATTAATTATGCAAGCCGGATTCAACATGCAATGCTTCCTGATCCTGACGAAATAAGCGGACTAAGCAAAAACTGCTTTATCCTATATCTCCCTAAAGATATTGTAAGCGGTGACTTCTACTGGTTTAACAAAATAGGAGATAAACTCATTGTAGTTGCAGCGGATTGTACCGGTCATGGGGTGCCCGGAGCCTTAATGAGTATGCTTGGAATCTCATTTCTTGAAGAAATAGTAAATTACCGCGGAATAACTGAATCAGGAAAGATACTGGATGAACTCAGGAAAGAGGTGCAGCGTGCTCTGCGTCAGAAAGGTAAAAGGGAGGAGGCAAAAGATGGAATGGATATCTCACTTTGCATTATTGACAGGACAAAAAAGACAATTCAATATTCCGGTGCTTATAATAATCTTTATCTTATCCACAATGGCGAATTAATTGAATATCGTGCTGATCGGATGCCGATTGCCATATTTGACAGAGTTGAGTCTGGTTTCAAAAACAATGATATTGACATTTTCACAGATGACATAATCTACATGTTTTCTGACGGTTATGCCGACCAGTTTGGTGGTCCAAACTGCAAAAAGTATAAGTATTCCACCTTAAAAACTTTTCTTCTGAATATTCATAAGCTATCTCTGCCTGACCAAAAACAAAAACTCGAAAAAGAGTTTAACGACTGGAAAGGTACCAACCCCCAGATAGACGATGTACTTATTTTGGGGTTGAAGGTTTAAATGGCATTGGTGTTCCTGACACCTGAAGCCTGACGCCCGAAGCCTACTACACCTTCAACTGCATCTCTTCTTTTACCCTTTTCACCTCAAGAACCTTAGTGGTGCCGCCGGTTTCCAAATTTATTCCGTGAGGTATGTTTGTTTTCCACGAACCTCCTGTATAATCAGGTACATCAATCGATTGCGACCTGTTTGCAACTGACCATTCGGTGAGAGGAGCAATTGAAGCCCATAAAGCACCATCATAAACATTCTGGTCAAGTGGCAAACCGTTTCTCAGGCAATCAATCATTCGCCAGTCCATTATGAAGTCCATTCCGCCATGACCACCAACTTTTTTGGCCATCTCTCCCACCCTCTTAACGATATCAGGAGTATATTGTTCCCAAATCGCCTTCATTTCATCATCCTTTGCCCAATCTTCACCTAATGCAATAAGTTCTTCAGGGTATTTACATGCCATGCCCTGAGTTCCCTTTACAAGGTGAATCCTTGAATATGGTTGTGTAGATGAAACATCGTGCTGTATCATTATTGTCTTTCCCAGTGCAGTCTTTACCAGTGTTGTGTTCATATTGCCCCTGAACTTTGCATCTTTCCACTCCGCATAGAACGGATCATTTGCTGCAAGTTCCTTCTCCCTTGGACCCATCGAAAAATCGAATGTTGACATTGAGGAGAGATATTCCATCTTATCGCCACGGTTTATATTCATTACCTGACATATAGGTCCCAGACCATGAGTTGGATAGAGGTTCCCGTTTCTGGTTGCATTTTCCTTTAAACGCCACATTCCCGTATATGCTCCGTCTGACTGTCTTTCATCAACCGGCTTTTTGAAATTATAACCCATAAGGTTGTGATTATAAGCACCTTCGCCATGAATTATATCACCGAATAAACCCTGGCGAGCCATATTAAGCGTAAGCAATTCAAAGAAATCATAACAACAGTTCTCAAGCATCATACAATGCTTTTTGGTACTTTCAGATGTCTCAACAAGCTGCCATGCTTCATCAATGGTTCGCGCTATCGGAACTTCACAGGCAGTATGTTTTCCGCTTTCCATAGCATAAACAGCCATTTGTGTGTGCCAGACCCATGGGGTACATATGTATATAAGATCCAGATCTGGTAGTTCAATTAGTTTTTTCCATGAATAATCATCACCATAAAACTCCTGAGCAGCATCTCTGCCAATGCTTTTAAGATATTTCTGAGAACCCTCTACTGCTACCTGCCGCAGATCGCCCAATGCTTTTATTTCAACACCCTCAATATAGGACAGGCGCTGTACTGCCCCACTACCTCTGTCGCCCAGTCCTATAACACCAACTCTGACTGTTGGCATAGCTGGTGCAGCATATCCCGACATATTAAACTTCTGATTATGAGGTCTTTTAGCAGACTCCATGATGCCTGCCATGTTTGATTCTGATTGCTTTGAAGTACAACCGGATATCAGACCACCAGCCATGGCACCTGCCCCGGCAAATGTTGCTGTCTTTAAGAAGTTACGGCGATTAGTTGTCATAATGAGATTATTTTCATGTTTGTTAAATAAAATTAATTCTCTGCAATTAAATATTTATATTCTATCATTTGTTCACATTATTATTATTGATAGTTTTTTTTCTGCTTCCATATTTTTTTATCAAGTCCAGAATTATACTTCCTGCAAGATATCCTAACGCCAGTCCCCAAATTGTACTTAAATACCAGACAGATTTAATAATGCATGTACCAGACAGGCAACCAACAAATTTCCAATATAGAAACCCTCCGATCGCCCCGGCAACTGAAAAAATAATAATAAAAAGGTGTTTCCTGATAAAATCTTTCATGTATATTTTTTTTGCAAAAATAGTTAAATCAAATTATATGGCCTCTTAATAATTCAATACCTTACTATATAATTCAATAACTTTTTCACTCTCCATATCCCAGTTAAGGTTTTCAGCCGCAACAACAGCATTCCTCCTTAATTCTGCAAGTTTCCCAGGATTATCTTTAAGTTCTAAAAGTGCCCTTGAAATTAATTCAGGAGTTACTTTGTCTATGATTATCCCACAACCGTTTTCCAATACTATATTTCTTACCTCTGGAAGATCACATGCAATAACAGGAATCCCAGCACTTATATAGTCAAACAATTTATTTGGAAGACTGAATCTGTAATTCTGGTTGGTATTCTTATCGAGACTCAATCCAACATCGGCTGATTTAGTATATTGAATAAGATCTTGCCAGGGCATTTTTGATTTGAACTTCACCCGTTCCGAAATATCCATTTCAACAACTCGTCTTTTCAGAATTTCAAGTAAATCGCCAGAACCAATAATTAGCAATGATACATTTTCAGTTTGGCTAACAGCTTCAACCAGCTCCTCTCCGCCCCTTTCCATATTGATTCCGGTTCCCTGTAATATCAATAATAGATGATCTTCATTAACTCCTAATTCTTTCCGCGGTAAGGGAATAACATGATTTGCTTTCCTGGAACAATTTCTGACTGTTAAAAGTCTGAGACCATATTCCTTTTCATACTGCGCTGCAATTGAATCACTTACTGTGATTACATGTTGCAACCGGGGGAAAATTATTTTCTCAATACTTTTCCATACCCATTTTACGAAAGGTCTGTTTTGAATCTCCGGTATTCCGGTAAAATATTCATGCGAATCATAAACAAGTGGTACACGCTTAAGTATTGAGACCAGAAAATTGGGAAGAAGAGTATCGAGGTCGTTTGATACCAGGAGGTCATATTTACTAAAAAGAAGGTAAATGAACAGCCTTATATTGTAGAATTTATAAAACAGGAATCCTCTTTTAAAGAGCATCCTGAACCTGACAGTTCTGAAAGGCACAGAATTATCATTGCAACAATCGCCTGTTTTTCTGCCTACAATGGTAATTTCACAACCAAGACTACTTACAGTTTCTGCCATTTTCAGCACACGTTGATCGTAGCAGATAGAGCTTGTTACAGAGAAGACTACTCTGGTTTTGTGTGGTTGAGATGGCATGAGGTAAAATTACTAAAAATGTTGGGAGAAGCAATCTCCATAACACAAAACTAAAGCTCGAAAATTAATTCTATTACAGCTGATTTTATACTTTTACATCAAATTGAAACTTCGATGATATTAAAAAATGTCTCTCTGAAAAAATACAATACTTTCGGTCTTGATTACAAAACAGATCAGCTTATCACTTTTAAAACAGAAGAGGAAGCAATTTCCATACTTAAAGAAGGTAAATCATTAAAAGATCCTCTTTTTATTATTGGTCGGGGGAGTAATCTGCTTTTTACAGGTGATTATAAAGGAACAGTGCTTCACTCCGAAATTGGAGGAATAACCATTGAAGAGCGGCATAACAGTTACGTGATTGTATCCGCAGGTGCAGGTATGATATGGGACAAATTTGTAGAATGGAGCGTAGATGAGAGGCTTGGTGGTTTAGAAAATCTTTCCCTAATACCTGGTATGGTAGGAGCATCGCCCGTTCAAAATATCGGTGCTTATGGTGTAGAAGTAAAAGATACAATCGAAAAAGTCAGAGCTGTTTCAGTCGAAGATGGCTCATTAATCGAATTTAGTAAAAATGATTGTCGCTTCGACTACAGAAACAGCATTTTCAAAAATGAATTCAAAGGTAAATATCTGATAACCAAAGTATATTTCAAACTTACTACTACACCCATATTTAAGCTGGATTATGGTTCTTTATATTTGGAACTAAAAGAACCTGGAAATATAAATCTTAAAAGTATCAGGGAGGCAGTAATAAACATTAGGAGAGCCAAACTACCTGACCCGGAACTGATCTGTAATGCAGGAAGCTTCTTTAAAAATCCCGTTGTGAGTAGCTCTACAATTAAGGGTCTTAAAGAAAGTAATCCTCAAATGCCGGCATATGAAGATCCGAAAGGAGACATTAAACTTGCAGCAGGCTGGTTAATAGACCAATGCGGATGGAAAGGCAAGCGGATTGGAGATGCCGGGGTGCACGAGAAACAAGCTTTAGTACTTATTAACCATGGAAATGCAACCGGAGAGGAAATTTATAACCTCTCTGAAGCAATAAGAATGTCTGTCCATCAGAAATTCGGTATTGACCTTGAGCGGGAAGTTGAAGTAGTTGGAACTATTTGAATATCTTCCGTTTGTTTAGCTCCCTCTGATACAACGCTGCATAACGGTTATGTTCAGCCAGCGATCTGGAAAAATTATGATACCCCGAAAAATCTGCTTTGGCAGCAAAATAGAGATAATCGTGCTCTTCAGCATTTAGAACTGCATCAATACCTTCAATTGATGGACACCCTATGGGTCCGGGAGGAAACCCCCTGTGTTTGTAAGTATTATAAGGTGAGCTTGTCTGAAGATGTTTGTATAGTACTCTTGTGATTGTAAAATCATTCAAAGCAAATTTTATTGTCGGACAAGCTTGAAGAGGAATACCTCTTCTCAACCTGTTAAGATAAACCCCTGCTATGCGGGGTTTCTCATCAGGTTTTGCCACCTCATCGTCAATAATAGAAGCAAGAATGGCAACTTCTATAGTAGTGAGCTTTTTCTCTTTTGCTTTAGAAAGCCGTTCCTCAATCCAAAACTTGTGATATTCCTGCTTCATCCTGGTATATAGTCCTTTGGCATCAGTATTCCAGTAAAATTCGTATGTATTAGGAATAAACAAAGCAATAATATTTTCTTCTGTAAAACCATCTGAACTAAAGTTAGAGGCATCAGATAAAAAGCTGATTATTTGAGAAGAGTCGGCCTCGATCTGGTGACCGATATTCCCGGCTAACTGATTCAGATATCTGATATTATTAAATGTGATTTTAACAGGTGTTTGCCGACCCGACCTGAGAAGATTAATTAATCCACTATAACTTAAGTCGCTGTCTATAACATATTTCCCGGGTTTTATCCTGGCAGGGTAGTTTTTCTTATCTGCTACCCACTTAAGGGTTTTCAGGCTTTTAATTTCAAAGTTGGATTCAAGAGTATCAAAAACCTGATCATAAGTGGAACCTGTTGGAATAAGAATGACATTCTTATTCTCAATAATTTTAATGTTTAAGCCAAACAAGGTCTTGTAAATCAAGATTGAGATAATAATAATCAGAATTCCAATTCCTGATAAAAACCAGAGTAATTTCTTATTTTTCATGATCTTTCAGCCGATCTGCAAATTTATTGATATTAATTGTAAGTGACAAAAAATTCAACCAACACTATCTTTTTCCCTCACCCCCTTCCGGCCCTCACTCCCGGGAGAGCGGAGGACGGGAGGGGTTTGGGGAGAGGCGGATTCTATCCATTCTCAATTATTCCCATAATATTTATAAATTTGCGTCTATTGATTTTTAACTAAAATTCATGAAAATGTCAACATCAATGCTACTTATCCTTATTGGAATAGGAATCCTCACCGGGTTTATGGCAGGTATGCTTGGAATAGGCGGTGCTATTATTATGATCCCTGCCATGGTATTTTTCCTGGGATTCAGTCAGCATACTGCACAGGGCACTAGTCTTGCAGTTATGCTACCTCCCATCGGGTTAATCGCAGCCTATAACTATTATAAAGCAGGGGAGGTAAATTTTAAATTTGCAATTATACTTGCAATTTTTTTCATTGTAGGCTCCTACTTCGGATCAAAGGTTGCATTGACAATTCCACAACCGATTCTTAAAAAAATCTTCGGGGTTCTTTTGCTTCTGGTTGCTGTAAAGATGCTTTTTTCAAAATAGCAGGGACACACCAAGGCGTGTCCCCTACTATCATTATTTCATGAACCTAGAACATTAATCCCAGGCTTAACATAAAGGTTGGCTTACGATCATCCAAAGCAAATGTCTGGCTTCCAATTGAGATTACATCACCAAATTTTTCTCCAAAAGCTCCTCCATACCTTACATCAAATGTAAGTTTATTAAACAGATCAAATCCAACCCCTGCCTGATAGCCAAATGTAGCTTTATTGTACATATCATCAAAACCGGGATCGTCAATTAACGCTTTAGGTGATCCAATCATCACCGATGCTGCCGGACCGGCATTAATTCTAAGAGGCCCAAGTTTGAATCCCACAAGTACTGGTATTTCAAGTTTATTGAACTTCTGCGACAATGCTTCAGATGGATTGCTACCAATTGTAACATCATAATCATAAGTAGTTGATGCGAATACTACTTCAGGCATGATATAAATGCCAAATAAAGTCAGACGCATAAAAGCTCCTGCATGAAATCCGATAGCAGCATCTTTAAGTGCTTCTATATTACTTGAACCACTAGACAAATCGTAGGTTGGAACAGTGGAAGATGTGACACCAGCCTTTAAACCAAACTTAATCTGTGAAAAGGAAGGGATAGCTATTAATACAACTAAAATAATTACAAATAGTTTTTTCATCATTTTGGGGTTTAAGTTATCAAAATCAAAAGTAATAATTAATTAAATTGATCTATTTATAAACATAAAAGAAGGCAAAAAGGTTGCATTATATTGCCTCAGTTAAAAATAACCAATTTTAAAACGTCAGAATAACAAATTTATTTTGATGTCAGCGCTCTGCTGATTGTTTCTTTCATCTCTTCAAATTCTTTTCTGTCAAAGAGTCTTTCCCTTTTAGATCTGAGAGTATGTATGATTCGTCACCTGCTTCTCTGACTGTAAAATCAGGTGCCATATCTCCTATCTTTACCAGGTAGCCATCCTGATATACCTTTTTATCCTGACCATCAATAATTGAGCTGATAAAAACTAAGATCAATAAAAGCAAAGAAAAAATTTTCATAATATATTTTCTTTTCGATTTTTTTCAAAGATAGAATAGTAAAACAAATTCCAATAAATAGTTACCTTAGTAAATTCAACAAAAGAAAAAAAAATGAAGATATAACTCCTATGAAAAAAATCTTAGTTTCAATAATTACTTTTATAACATTAACAATATCTTGTAGTTACGGACAAACAACCCCTATTAAAAGAGGTCTTGAAGCAATAACTCAGGATGTAATTAAAGCTCAGCTGGGATTCCTCTCTTCAGACTGGACAGAAGGCAGAATGACGGGAGAAAAAGGTGAATTTCTATCAGCTGATTATATTGCCAGTATGCTTCAGCTTTATGGCGTTCAACCAGCCGGAGATAACGTAAGGATGGCCGGGTATGGCAATAACAGAGTCCGGAATAAAAAATCCTATTTCCAGAATTTTGTCTTACTAAAGACAGAGGCCGGTGATGAACAGATACTTAAAGTTCAATCATCTGATGGTAAAATGATAAAGACAACTGATTTCACCTATAATGTTGATTTCAATATAAGACCGACAGACCCGGGTATCGAAATAAACGCACCGGTAATATTTGCAGGGTATGGCATTATAAATAACAAGCTCAAATACAATGATTTTAGCAAAGCGGATGTGAAAGGCAAATTCATTTTGAAAATTGCCGGTATTCCTTTGTTTATGAGAGAATCTCTCGATCATAATGAATCTTCTTCCATGATAAAGGAAACAGAATCCACACTGAGGTCAATGGGTATTGCAGGCATTATTGAATTTAATCCCGCATCAGCTGTTGTTGGCAATCCGGAAAAACCTGATTTTATGGATATGTCACCTTCAGAAAACAGACCACGTACTGGAAGACCATATGCCAGATTCTCAATCCCGGGAAAAGTAGTTTCAGATGGTTTTATCAGAATAAATGTCTCTGCTAAAGTTGCAAACGAGATACTAAAAGGAAGTGGGATAAATATTGATGACTATATCAGGAATGCAGATGCAAATAAATCATATTTGATGCCCACTCTTACAGGAAAGACTATTTTTATTAAAACATCAGTTAAAACTTCTCAGGTTGCAGTTAGAAATATTATTGGGATTATTGAAGGCAATAATCCTGACCAGGTTATAGTGCTGGGTGCCCATTACGACCATCTGGGAATAGGTAACGGGTATCTATGGAATGGTGCCGATGATAACGGATCTGGTACCGTTGGAGTTATGACCATAGCAAAAGCATTAATGGAGTCAGGTGTAAAACCGGAAAAAACGATAATAGTTGCCCTGTGGACTGCTGAGGAAGAAGGCTTGTTGGGTTCACGTTATTGGATCCAGAATCCGACCTGTCCATTGAAAAATGTTATATTAAATGTGAACTTTGACATGATTTCAAGGTATATCTCTGATGATGAACCCAACAGGGTCACAATGACATATAATGATACAAATCCGGGATTTAAGGAAATGACTATTGATAACCTTGAGAAGCATTCGATAAATCTTAATGTAGACTTTCAGCCGTCTTCTGACCCACCCGGAGGAACTGATCACAGATCATTCGTAGCTGCAGGCATTCCCATAATGAGATTCAAACCGGGTCATAGAGAAGAGTATCATACCCCTATGGACGAACCCAATACAATCGACTGGGATATTATGGAGAAGATAATCAGGATAAGTTTTGCTAATGTGTGGGAACTGGCAAATAATGATTGGTAGATATTATTATAACAAATATGTATTTGAACTATGAAAACACATGTCTATTTATTTCTAATCGTCTTTTTATTTGCGTTTTTACCCAAAACGCAATCTCAGGTTAAGCCTGTACAAAAGTTACATATTATTATAATCGGAGCTCATCCCGACGATCCGGATAAAGTCGGGGGCACAGCATATAAATGGTCTCAGATGGGTTATGATGTGCTTATGGTTTCTCTTACTAACGGCGATGCCGGCCATCAGTCGATCAAGGCTGAGGAGTTGGCAAAAATCCGTCGAGAAGAAGCAAAAAAAGCCGGAGATGTAATTGGAGTAAGGTATATAACACTTGATAACCACGATGGACAGTTAATGCCAACTTATAAAAACAGATTACAGGTCATTAGGTTAATCAGGGAGGAAAAGGCCGACATAGTAATATTTCACAGACCTTATGATTATCATCCTGACCATAGGTATACGGGTGTATTGGTTCTTGATGCTGCATATATGGTAACAGTACCTACAATTCTGCCTGAAGTCCCTCACCTCGAAAAGAATCCGATGTTTCTCTTCATGAGTGATGGGTTTATTCATCCGGAAGCCTTTAAAGCTGATGTTTGCATTGATATTGATGATGTTATTGAGAAGAAGATGGATATGTACCACCAGCACAAATCGCAAATGTACGAATGGTTACCCTTCAACCAGGGAGTACTGGATCAGGTTCCTGTATCGGATTCTGACAGGAGGGCGTGGTTAGGAAAAGCAAAAAAAGAGTGGTCAAGCGCTAATCCTTATCGCGATAAACTTATTGAATTATATGGAAAAGACAGAGGAAGCAAAATAAAATATTGTGAAGCGTTTCAGGATTCCGGCTATGGTGCTCCTCTTACTAAAGAAAATATCAGTTATTACTTTCCTTTTTTACAACCACAATAGAGAGAGAGATTGCATTAAATGGCATGATATTTGAGTAATAACAGATAAAATATACTGCCATGAAAAATCTATTAATTATTATATCTACTATAATGGTCTTGTCATCGTGTGCGACTACGAAAGAGGCAAAATCAACAAGGATCGAACTTAAAAATGAGAAAAAACTTGCGAATCAGGCAATTGTTGAGAAAGCTGTTGAATCGAAAAGATTCATAATTAAGTTCGATAAGATTTATTTGTCACGCGGTGGGATGATCGATCTTCTACCAAGGTCCAATTACATTATAATTGATGGAAATAAAGCTATTATTAGCGCTGCTTATCTTGGCAGACAGTACGATATAAAACCGATAGCAGGTATAAGTATGCAGGGTGAAAATAACAACTATGAATTGACCAATAACTCATCCGGGGGAATGACAAGAATAAAGATGAAAATCAATAACAGTACCAACTCTTTTGATGTCTATCTCACAATCAGCAAGGACGGTAGATGCAACGCGTCACTATCAAGTCTTATGATAGATAATATAAGGTACAGAGGTCATATTGTGCCGATAAAAGATAAAAAAGCTAAAACAGATAATCAGCAACAAAAAAGCATTATGATCTGATTTCTGTTAGTTGAATAATCGACATCCCCAATCAACAATTAGCTTACTGATATTCAAGATATTGACTATTAGTATTTAGTTCCAGAAAATCATTCCCCATTTCGCGATAGCCGTATTCAAAGCAATAATGAAATTTATAGCCCTTTGACGATTCGATAATATGGGTAAAGAAACTGAAGTTATACCCCAGAGCAAACAATGCGTCTTTATGAACTTTAACTTTACCTTCAGAATAGAGATCTGACAGGATTCTTCTGTTCTTTCTCAACAGCCCGTGAACATTTCTTACAAAATTGTTTGAATCGCGGTTCAGTCTGTTGTTATAATTATTCCGGCACTGATCAGAACAGAATTTTTTATCTGTGCGGCCACGCAAAGGGTCACCGCAATCGAGACATTTCTTTTCCACAGCACTAATGTTTTTATAAAGATATAAAAAATACAAATGATGTGCAATAAGTTGATACAGATATAAAAAAACGTTTTCAAACGGATACAAACGAATTTAAATGATTAAGAAACGTATATAACTGATTATTAACCGAAACAGTATCAGAGGGTAACTTAAGTTTGCTAAGAAATTAAACTTATGTCAAATTAAAAATTTAGAGTCATGAATTCATTAAAAAACAGAGTCACACTGATCGGAAATCTTGGTCAGGATCCGGACACAAAAACCACTGAAACCGGGAAAAAAGTTACAAATTTCACTCTTGCTACTGAGGGTGGTTACAAAAACGCTGATGGTCAAAAAGTAAGCGAAACAACATGGCACAACATTGTTGCCTGGAATGGTCTGGCTGATATTGCTGGAAAGTATTTGAAAAAAGGACACCAGGTCGCAGCTGAAGGGAGAATTGTCTATCGTAATTATGAAGATAAGAATGGTGTTACAAAGTACATAACTGAAATTGTACTGAATGATCTTGTTCTTTTAAGGAATGGGAAGGAACAGGGGAAGGAGAAAAAAGAGAAGGGTGAATAAGCCGGGATCCGGAATTCAATCGCTGCTTTCTTCGTTAACAGAGGCTGTTTCGGTAAAGTGGAACAGCCTCTTTATTTATATCTATTTTCAATCTCAGCAACGGTCGATAATACGATTGGCTGATCAGGAGGAGTTTTATCAATCATCTCAAAAAGGATATAAGCAAGAGTACTGTAAGGGAGATTGATTTTTTTATCTTTAAGGAGTAAATCAATATATCTAATCGCTCTATCAATCAACTTATTATTACTTGCTCTAACATAGGTCATTACATTTCCTTCGTATCTTCCTAATCGTCCCATCACAAGTGTTGAATGGGTATTCAAAATCATCTTAAGAACAAGATGAGGAAAGATTGGGGTTGAAAAAGGGGTAGCTATAAAATGTCTCTCTTTTCCCAGCTCAAAGTCAATCCCAGAATGAGCATACAAAATTTTAAACATATGATGGCGGCCTGTCTTTTTCTTTTTTTCTCTTCTTGACAGAGCATCCCCACTGAAATCAAAACCAAGCAGCCGCTTCATGGAAGCTATTCCGTTAATCTCAGGCCATTCCAGTGTCCTTGGTTTCCTCCATAATAAACTCTCCCAGGCTCTTTCACTGCTTGTTGTGTAGGGCATATAAAGATAGCAGAGTGAAAGGTCCTGATCTGATTCATTTGCATTTTCAAAAGGTAATAGGCTAAATGTAGGTGACCGTTCTGTTGTATCGGTAATAACAGTAATACCTAACTGATTATCAGTTTCATATAACAGATAATCTCCATTTTTGTAATAATCAGATTCCTGAATGATGAATTTTTCAATAAACTGAATATCTAATGAATCCCAATATTCAGAGAAGGTATCAATAGCTTCATTTACTGATTTATCAGTATCATTATGATAAAAAAGTGCAATACCTGCTACAGCAAGCAGAACGGTTGACGATTGCATTCTTGTGCTTCCGGTAACAGCCATTGGTCCGACAGTCAGGTTTATCTTTTCTATCTCCTGATTTTCGATAACCAATCTGGATCTTTCAGCAACCTCACATAATAAGTCATCGGGATTGCAATACAAGAAAAATGGTCTCCTCTTTGAAATTAGTGCGGCTTTTTCCACAGCTCCGATTACAATAGGAGTCTCCCCTCCTTCTGTGCTACCAATCAACAGATCGCCATCCTTAAAGCCGGTTTCCAGTAACTGCCTTGCACCATATTGAGTATAATCCTCAAAATTTTCAATTGAACAGATCAGAGCAACATCGCCACCTGACATAAAACTGAATACCCTGTCTTTTATATTATCTTTATAATTTAACTGGCGCCAAAGTGTTTCAATAGTAAGCGATAGCCTGCCTGTAGATCCGCACCCACAGAAAAAGATATTATTGCCTGATTTTAATGTATCGTTAATAGCATCTTTCAGATAACATATCTGCTTTTTCTTCTCCGATAAAACCTGTATAGTCTGTCGGTCGAGCTCCTTTAGAATTTTGATACCTTCAGGAAGGTTATCAGAAGCCAGAGATGACAGGTCCCTTGTCGCCGGATGAGGCAACTCAGTTACCAGACTACCAAGCTTAAACTGCGAAGCAATTGATAAAAACTCTTCTGCTTCATTAATTGAATTTTCTGCCATATATTTTCTGATATATTTCTGGCTACAAGTTAACCAATTCTATTAAAAATTAAATTTTCATCTTCTCCCTGAGAATTCTCTGCCGGCATTAAGAGCTTTAAGATTAACATCAACAATATCATGCCCTTTTTGTCCAAAAAGCTTTCTTATTGCATTTTCAAGACTTTCAAAGGGCACATCAATAAATGGTGATGCAGCTCCCAAAATTACAATATTACCTGATCTTGAGGAACCGGCTTCTTTGGCAATTGAATCTGCGTCTATTATTATATGGTTCTTAATCTTTCTTATCTCCTTAAGTATCTCATCTATTGGAGGGTAATCCTGAATATTAATAAATGGAGTTGAATTAGTTACAAGCCAACCATTTTTTGAAAGCCATGGAAGATACCTTAATGATTCCATAGGTTCAACGGAGACTATTACGTTGGCTTTACCATATGGGATCAGATCAGAAGATACAGGCTTATCAGAAAGTCTCAAATGCGACTGAACATCTCCACCCCTCTGGCTCATCCCATGTACTTCAGATTGTTTCAGGTACAGATCATTTTCAACTGCAGCCAACCCTATTGCTGCTGCAATGGATAAAATACCCTGCCCTCCCACTCCTGATAATATTATATCATTCTTCATTGCAATTATTTTTTGTATTACTTGTTCGAAGCATCAGCTCTTTTTCTTTTTGCAGCTGTTTGAATGCATTCGCGGGTGGCAATAATTACAGACACACCTTCAAATTCAAATTCTTCTTTCATTATAAGCACATTTCCTTCATGATTCTTACGTAATGGCACAATTACCTTAATGTGCTCAGGTGTAACACCAATACCTTCGCATATCTGTTCGATCCGACCGGTAGCCTGCGATTGCTGACCACCCGTCATCCCTGTAGTTGAATTATCAGATATTATTATCGTAACTGAAGAATTCTTCACTACTGCATCAAGAAGGCCCGTCATGCCGGAATGGGTAAAGGTTGAATCTCCAATAACAGCAACCGATGGAAATAATCCTGCATCGGCAGCTCCAATAGCCATAGTTACTGAGGCGCCCATGTCGACACATGAATTTATTGCATTATAAGGTGGAAGTGCTGCCAAGGTATAACAACCTATATCGGAAAATACTCTTCCAGGTCCATAAGACTTAACCGCCTCGATCAAAGCATTGAACATATCAGCATGTCCGCATCCCTTACAAAAAGAAGGTGGTCTGTTTTTAACAAGAGACGGAACTTCCTTTCCAAAGCTAACAGGCAAACCAAGAGCCTTTGCAACTATTGCAGGATTAAGCTCCCCATCTCTAGGGACCGTACCATCAAGTCTGCCATAAATTTTTATACCGTTATCGAGAATCCCCCTTAAGGCCTCTTCAACAACAGGAGCACCCTCCTCAAGTATAAGAACTTCGTTGCATCTGTCAGTAATATCCTTTATCAGATCTTTTGAAAAAGGGTATGCTGATATCTTAAGAACCGGAACATCCCTGACAAAACCATTTTCATTCTCCATCAGGTAGTTATGTGCTATTCCGCAGGCAATAACTCCAATATCTCTTTTATTGCCATCTCTGTAAGAGTTGTATTTAGAAATCCTTATCTCATACTTTAATGATTCATAAGATGAGAGCAATGCCTTATACTTTTTTCTGGCAAGGGAGGGAAGAAGAACAAACTGAAGAGGATCATCAGGTAGAGATAGGTTTTTTTCAGGAAGGAGATCCCTCAAAACAACACTTGCTCTGGAATGAGCAAGTCGTGTAGTTATTCTGAAAAGAACAGGAAGTTTGTATTTTTCTGATACATCATAAGCATCAAAGATCATTTCATACGCCTCCTGCTGGTTTGAGGGTTCAAAGCAGGGGACAGAAGCAAATTTGCCATAGAACCTGGAATCTTGTTCATTTTGTGAAGAATGCATTGAGGGATCGTCAGCTGAGACAACTACAAGACCCCCATTTACTCCTGTAAGTGCAGAATTAATAAAACCATCCGCTGCAACATTCAGACCAACATGCTTCATAGCTACCATAGCCCTTTTCCCGGTATATGACATTCCGAGAGCAGCTTCCATAGCAGTTTTTTCATTTGATGACCACGCTCTGTGAATGTTCCTGCCAGCAGCCTCTTTGGATGATTGAATATATTCCATTATCTCAGTAGAAGGAGTTCCAGGGTACGCATACATCCCGCTTAAACCTGCATCAATAGCAGCCTGTGCAATCGCTTCATCACCCAGTAGAAGTAGCTTTTCCATACATTGTGTAAAATTTTGCAATTAGTGAAAATTATAATGGTTGAAAAGTTGAGCTTCTGCTGTGCTCAGCTTTATAAGTTGAAAGGTTTAATGGTTTTAAAATATTAATTATTTAAATATCATAAAGTTATACGATTATCCGGACAAAATAAAGCAATCTGCAAGGTTAAAAATGATCCCAACAAATATTGAAATATTTTCTATAAATAAAAATGATGAATGAATTAATTAAACATAATTGTAGCATCGAAATGATTTATTAAAATAGTTCTTTTTATAAGACGTTAAAATATAGTTAAATATTTTACCGTTACACTCAATAATGTTTAATTTGTAAACTCATATAGATCTCTATTTTATTACATAATTATACCATTGCCTTTGAGCAGACTCTTTTATATAGCTATTCTCCTGACAATACCTCTTTTACTTACTCAAAGTCAGACAAGTGAAATAAAAAAATTTGTTCAGTTGAGTGGTATAATTACAGATGATTCAAATATGCCTGTCCAGGGTGTAACAGTAATCTCAAAAAAACTTCGGCGTGGGACAGTAAGTGAACGGACAGGTATTTATTCAATCACTAGCACTCCAGGTGATACTATCTTCTTCAGAGCCTTGGGATTTAAAAGATATCACACAATCATTCCAGCCTCTTATGAAGAGAGACATTGTATGGTAGATATTGAACTTGAAACAGATACTATTCCGATTAAAGAGATAACTATCCTGCCATGGAAGAGTTATAATGATTTTATCAGGGAAATAACACAAGAACGTCCAGTCGATCCTATAATCGAAAACATGAATGAAAACATTGCTTCAATATATGTGGCAGTTGCTAATCAAACAGGATTGAAAGTATCACCTGAAGCAGGCTACAGATATGCCATGGAGCAAAATTTCAGTGCTATGTCTACAAAAAACCAATATCCTGTCAATAACCTGCTGAACCCTTTTGCCTGGGCAAAATTTATAAATGGAGTTAAAAACGGCTTGTTTAAAAATCAGAAGTTTGACAAGCCTGTAAAAGCTAAGGTCAGAAAAAAAAGAAAGAAAACAGAAAAGAAATAACCAACTGATTAAATCTATCAAAAAGCAGGATCGGAGAGAGAATTATTAAAAGTAAAATCATTTACCGGTTTTCTTGATCTTCTGGTGTCGTCTCTTTTCAATAGTTCGGGTGTTAGACTTATTCCATCGCCAAGATAACCAACAGCCATTATAGCGACTGGTTCGATATCATCATTCAGTTTAAAATATTCCCTGACCTTGTCAACTGAAAAACCACCCATCTGATGGACATAGATATCCATTGCCAATGCCTGAAGAAGAAGATTAGATACTGCCATACCGGTATCATGAAAGGCGTATCTGTTCGGTTTATCGTTATAAGAGAAATTTTTACGGACCATACTAATTACCAGGACATAAGCACATTTCGCCCACTCTCGGTTCGCCTCAACAAGAAATCCCAAATAATCATCAAAGACCTTTTTGTTCTGCTGTGTAGAGTAAACGAACAACCAAGGTTGTTCATTATTGCTTGATGGTGCATAGCCGGCAGCTTCAAACATTGCTTTCAATTTGAAGTCTTCTACAGGATTTGAAGAGAATGAATAAGGGCTCCATCTTTCCTTAATAATCTCAAGAATTAATTCTTTTTTCATTTTATCTCAATTAGTCATTAGAAGTAATATTTCTTAGAATGAAATGTTGCACAAATAAATTATAGCAAAGAACAATTATTACCACTTATTAAGTGAGTGTAAAAGTAATAATTTATATTTTCGCACTGTATGAGAAAAAATGAAGGTCGATTGGTTGGGATTTTTGGAACAGTAATAATTCATCTTATTGCCGGAATTATATTTATGTCATTCCAGATTAAGTCAATACAAAGGGACCTGTCGAATGAATTTGAAATCGAATTTGCTTCCATTGATGAAAAAGAGGACCAGGAGAGACTGATCGAATTGCCTGCAACATCTATTGAGAAAGTTCTTCAGGGAGATGAGGAGATGCTAAACATTGCCAGAAATCTTGCAAATAAATCAGAAGCACAGATAAATCCTGATGATTATATTGATATGGTTAAAGAGGAGCTAATAAAAAGCGGAAAACTTGGACTTGACAATTATATCGATGAAAAGAAAAAATTGGATGAAATGAATGGTGATGAAAAACTTGCCTTTGAAAATGATTCTATAGCAAAGGTTGAAATTGATATACATGATAAGTCGCAGGAAATGGCTGCAAATTACAAAGGTCCGACACGTATATATTATGACTTACCGGGAAGAACACACAGATATCTTCCAATTCCTATATATAAATGCCAGGGATCAGGCAAAGTTGTCCTTTTAATAGATGTCAATCAGAAAGGAGTTGTTGAAAAAGCAGCTATAATTGAAAATGAGAGCTCTACATCCGACCCGTGTCTAATTGAAACAGCCGTTACAACAGCTTTAATTTCGAGATTCAATTCAGATATTAATTCCCCGAAAATTCAGGCTGGCACCCTGACCTATCATTTTGTAGCGCAATAAGGGTGCGATGAACGGCTTAAAGGCTTAACGGCTTAACGGCATAAAGGCTTAACGGCTGAAAGGCTTAACGGCTGAAAGGCGAAAGGCTTAAAGGCACTTCAATAAATAGAATTAAAATTTCAATATTAACCCAACTTGCGCCCCCGGGCTGCTTCCTAAAAAATCTCATTTTATAAAAGGCTGATTAAAAGAGCATTAACATTTCAGCAAAAATTATTTTTCAGAATTTGATTTTGTAAACTACTGATATTC
>Ga0307376_10000250_pt1 | contig 72497 bp, 66 predicted proteins | sample TR2MG_FD_202536 | JGI IMG/M metagenome (GOLD analysis project Ga0307376, IMG submission 202536) | Soil microbial communities from Risofladan, Vaasa, Finland - TR-2 | ecosystem: Environmental > Terrestrial > Soil > Coastal area > Acid sulfate soil | place: Finland: Risofladan, Vaasa | collected...
CTATTTTACTGTCCAGTTTGCCGTGGAATCAGTGTCCAGTTTGCCGTGGAATCAGTGTCCAGTTTGCCGTGGAATCAGTGTCCAGTTTGCCGTGGAATGGCTGTCCAGTTTGCTCCGGAATTCGCAATAAAACTCCATCAGGAATTTCATTAGCATTACCAACATTTGCGGATTTAGGAACTGACAGAGTCGACATATTGCTAATCAGGTCGTGCGTCTGATCTACCTTTTCACTTACTGTCTTGATAATTCCAGGTATATCTTCAACTTTTGACTTCAGATCAGCAGTAGCAATTGATAAATCTGTAGATGTAGATGTCAATAAAGTTGTAGAGCGCTCAAGAGTACTTAAATTTTGTGTAAAACTTGTATTGGAATAAATTGAATAAATTATTGCCAAAAAAGCTAAAGATAAAGAAGTTACAGATAATGCAAAAGTAACATAATCTGCGAATTTAGGAATTTCGGCCCATTTAATGGTTATTAAAACTATTATTATCGCGGACAAAATTAGCAATATATAAAACGAATGAATCTTATATTTTTCTTCCATATCACATTTCCTTTAAGCTAATTTTGTAACTCAAAAGGCAACTTTACCCAATGACAAAATAAATAGTCTTAAACATCAGCTATGGAGTTAACAATAACTTATAGAAGTTCGGAGTTTGCTTAGATGCAAGAATTCCAGAACGAATTTTAGTAAGTAATTCTAGTGAGGTATCGACTTGAGGGAAAGCAGACTGATCAGATGCCATTTTTTCCAAATGAGATGCCATGTCAATTCTAGTATTCCGAAATGAAACATAACTTGGATGCTTTATAAAAGGATGTTCTAGAGGCTGAACAATGCAAGTCTTATCATAAGGGATATCACGTATAGAGCAAATTGAAACAGAAATACAAGATTGTTTTGGATGCCCATCAAAATCTGAAGGATCAATTACTACGACAAAAAGATGGTTTCCGAGGGGGCCTGAAGGAATGAGGATAGTACTACCAGCAGCACATTTCCATGATGCCACTATTTATTGAGTTACAAAGAGGAATGTTTCTTCAACCTTTCGTTGAGCACACATTCTTTGTTCAAGTTCCCTTGCTACACTAGGTGGATAACCTACGCAACGTAACAAGCGACTATAAGGAATTGGAAGAGAAGAATTATCAGGATCCTCCCACTCTGCACAGTATTCATGGGTGTAATCTCGAAGCTGAAATTGCGTAAAATGTCCGAATTGATCCCACAAATCAGAAAGAATTTCTAAATCAGCATCGGACAATAAAGATAGGTCTTTTTTAACATCGTGAATGTGCTTTCTCAAAGCAACTTCATGGTTTGCCTTATCGCTCACCCAAGAATCCCACCCATCAGCAGAAGATTCGCGCAGTCCATTCATATGATTCAATGTATGAGAGAGAACAGGACCATGTTCCATTGAACACAGCTTATCGCCAATCATCGGCTCGCCATATAACTCTAAAGATTTACGCTCAGAGAGATACATAAGCTTCATGAGCTTTAGTATCTTGAGCTTAGAACCACCTGCATGGAGAAAGAACGCTGCGATCTGAGCAGCTTTCTTTTCATTGAATAGCATAGCTATATAGAATCTCTCAATAGTTAGTAACAACAATAATGTTCGTTCGAACAGTCGCTACAGATATCTTTAGAACAAAGGCTACATATAACGTTCAAATATAGCTAAAGATACAGGAGCACACTACCAATAAAGCAAGCTGCATGCAATACATGGGAACAAATATACAACAAACCGACGTAATATAAAACGTCGACAGTTTGTTGACAGTTTAACAAACAAAAGAGTTAAATACACCGTAACTCCTTGAATATTGGTGGGCCCTCGCGGACTTGAACCGCGGACCAAAGGATTATGAGTCCTCTGCTCTAACCAACTGAGCTAAGGGCCCGAAAAGAATCAGCTGTTGCCAGCCTAATTTTCGCTGTCCAAGAAGCTCTTCAGCTTTTCGGAGCGCGATGGATGGCGAAGCTTGCGCAACGCCTTTGCTTCGATCTGGCGAATACGTTCGCGGGTGACGTCAAATTGCTTGCCCACCTCTTCCAATGTATGGTCCGTATTCATTTCGATACCGAAGCGCATCCGCAATACCTTGGCCTCACGTTGTGTCAGGCTGTCCAGAATATCGGAGGTTGCGCCGCGCAGGCTATCGTAAATCGCCGCATCGATAGGCACTGCGGTATGCGAGTCCTCGATGAAATCGCCCAAGTGTGAATCATCATCATCGCCCACCGGTGTTTCCATCGAAATCGGCTCTTTGGCGATCTTGAATATCTTGCGGATCTTGTCTTCCGGCATTTCCATCTTCAATACCAGGGTCGCCACATCAGGTTCCTGGCCAGTCTCCTGCATGATTTGCCGCGAGATGCGGTTCATCTTGTTGATGGTTTCGATCATGTGCACCGGGATACGGATGGTGCGCGCCTGATCGGCAATGGAGCGGGTGATCGCCTGGCGTATCCACCAGGTTGCATAGGTCGAAAATTTATAGCCGCGACGGTATTCGAACTTGTCCACCGCTTTCATCAGGCCGATGTTTCCTTCCTGGATCAAGTCGAGAAATTGCAGTCCGCGATTGGTGTATTTCTTTGCGATCGAAATCACCAGGCGCAGGTTGGCCTCGATCATGTCGCGCTTGGCACGGCGTGCCTTGGCTTCGCCATTGGTCATCTGCCGGTTGATTTCCTTCAGGTCGCGAATCGGAATACCAACGCGCTGCTGCAATTCCAGCAGATGGTTTTGCTGCTCCACGATGGAATGCCGGTAGCGTTCGATCGTTTCGCTATAGGGCTTTTTCGTCTTCAGCTCGTGGTCGAGCCATTGCAGGTTATCTTCGTTCCCGGGAAAGGTCTTGATAAAATGTGTGCGCGGCATCTTGCCTTTGGTCACGCACATATCCTGGATAACACGCTCGCTGCGACGCACTTCCTCTACCAAACCGCGCATGGTGTCGCACAACGCATCCACCTGTTTCGCGGTAAAGCGGAACTTCATCAGTTCATCGGAGATTCCCATCTGCAACTTGTCATACTGCTTGCTGCGGTAACCAAATTTATCGTATGCCTTGCCGAGCTTGGTGAAATAGTCGGAAATTACGGCAAAACGCTCCAGCGCATCCGCCTTCAATTGGGCGAGATTAGCCGCAGCCGCAGCCGCAGCCGCTTCCTCATCCTCTTCTTCGTCGCTGTCATTGTCATTGTCAGCACTGCTACTGGTATCTTCAACCTCGTCGTCGCTGTTGTCGGTGATGACAGCTTCATCTTCGACATCCACGAAACCATCGATCAGTTCGTCGATGCGCATCTGATCGGCCTTGATCTTGGCCGCAATTGCCAGGATTTCAGCTATGGTCGCCGGACATGCGGAAATGGCCTGAATCATGTGCTTCAGGCCTTCTTCGATACGCTTGGCGATCTCGATTTCTTTTTCGCGGGTAAGCAATCCTACCGTGCCCATTTCACGCATATACATGCGCACCGGGTCGGTGGTACGTCCGAATTCAGAGTCGACCGTTGACAGCGCAGCCTCGGCCTCTTCCACCGCATCTTCATCCGCCACCGCGGGTGCTGAATCTGTCATGATCAGCGTTTCGGCATCCGGGGCCACATCACAGACCGAGACGCCCATCTCGTTGATCATGGTGACGATGCCCTCAATCTGCTCGACCTCGAGCATATCCGGCAAGTGATCATTGATTTCCGCGTAGGTCAAATAGCCGCGTTCCTTACCCAGAACGATCAAAGCTTTCAGGCGAGTGCGCCTTGCCTCGATATCCTGAAGCTGATCAATCACAGGTTGTTCAACAACGACCTTTTCTTTCTTGACCGGCTTTTTCTTGTCTTTTAGCTTTGTCATATTCATATTCCTAAAATTGCGTAAGACCCTGCTTCATTCAATTGCATCGTGGCCGTTAATGCCGCAGAAAAGCGGCGGATTATACCTGATTGCGCCAATTTTTCCTAACCGGGCCGGATGTTTAGCTTTGCATATCCAACCGACTAGTAGCCCGTGCTGGGAGATCAGACTCTTTGCTGTAACAGCCGGTATTGTTCACGTTCCGGGGCCGTCAGATTGGCCAGGCCTTTGGCTTCCAGCAATTGGCGCTGCCGGCGGCGTTGCCCCTCGTTAAATCTGCCGATCAGCCCGAAAAACTCGGCAGCCACATCAAAATTCTCGCCCCAGCCCAGCATATCCGCTTCTGCAGCGGCCAATATCTTTTCGTGGGCTGTGCCCTGAAAGAGCTGCGTGAGGATAGGACCATTCAGTGTGAAATCAGTTTCCCGCAATACCATCAGCACGGCCAGAACCGCTTCGGCATCGGCACCCGGTTCATGCCAGTCTTCGGGAATTTGTTGCCCCAGCTCCGGTTGTGCAATCAGGCATTGCAACAGCAATCGATGTGCGGAGGGCGGGGTGCGTCCGGCTTTTTGCAGAGCGATACGCGGACTGCGCGCAACCGGTTTGATCTGATACAACGCCTCCAATTCGGCCTGGCTGACGCCCGAAAGCGCGGCAACTTCCTTGCGCAGCAGCAACGCAGTGGCCGGCGCGACGATCGCGCTCAGCAACGGCTTGGCGCGTTGCAATAACTGGTTGCGACCTTCCTGGGTAGCCAAATCCAGCCCCGTACTGATTTCACGCAACAGATAGGACGACAGCGGCATGGCTTCCTGAACGCGCTGCTCAAAGACATCCTTGCCGAATTCCCGAATAAAGCTGTCCGGGTCATGCTCGACCGGCAGAAACAGGAAACTGATACGTTTGCCATCCTGCAAAAAGGGCAGCGCATTTTCCAGCGCACGCCAAGCCGCCTTCTGCCCCGCCTTGTCGCCGTCAAAACAGAACACGATGAGTTCAGTAAGGCGCAGCAATTTCTGCACATGATACGGCGTGGTCGCCGTACCCAGCGTCGCGACGGCATATTCAACGCCGTGTTGTGCCAGTGCCACCACGTCCATGTATCCTTCCACCACCAGCACCCGTTGACCGGCGCGTATGGCTTTTTGTGCCTGGTACAGGCCATACAGCTCGCGGCCTTTTTCGAACAAGGGGGTTTCCGGTGAGTTCAGGTACTTGGGCTCGCCCTTGTCCAGCACGCGACCACCAAAACCGATGACCTGGGCACGAACATTGATAATCGGGAACATGATGCGATCGCGGAAACGGTCATAACGCTTATCATCTTCGCCGCTAATCACCAGGCCGGTTTCATTTAAGGTTTCATCCCGGTAATTGGGAAACGCGGCAGCAAGATTCTGCCAACCGTCCGGCGCAAAACCGATGCCGAATCTTGCCGCGACTTCGCCGCTCAGGCCACGCTGCTTGAGATAGTCGATCGCACGCTGATTTAGCTTGAGTTGCTCGCGGTAATAACGGGTGGCGGTTTGCATCACCTCATACAAATCCGGCGCAACTTTCTGGTATGCCTCACCCGCTGCCTGCCGTTCATGGGGAACTTCCAATCCCACGCCGCGCGCCAACTCCTCGATCGCATCGACATAGCCGAGCCCGGCGTGTTCCATGACAAAACCAATTGCCGTGCCGTGCGCGCCGCAGCCGAAACAGTGATAAAACTGCTTGGCCTGGCTTACGGTAAATGAAGGGGATTTTTCATTGTGGAACGGGCAGCAAGCGACATAATTCGCGCCGGCTTTCTTGAGCGGGACATAGCGCTCGACCACGTCCACGATGTCGAGACGATTAAGCAGATCCTGAATGAAATTTTTTGGAATCACGCCAGCACCGCCCTCTCATCAAGTTCGACATGCCCCATTCTTCGGAATCAGGATACAGGGATATCGCGCAGCGTGGTTTAACCGGAGATTATCTTGCCAGAAACTACTTTGTCAGCTGCGCCTTTATCAGGGCAGAAACCTTGCCCATGTCGGCCCGTCCGGCCAACTTGGGCTTGAGCACACCCATCACCTTGCCCATGTCTTGCTGACTGGCCGCAGCGGTCGCTGCAATCGCCTCGGCAACGGCCGTGGCGATTTCCGCTTCGCTGAGCTGTTGAGGCATGTAGGCGGCCAACACGCTCATTTCAAACTTTTCGACATCTGCCAAATCCTGGCGTCCCGCCGCTTCATATTGACTGATTGAATCGCGCCGCTGCTTGTTCATCTTTTCGATGATGGCGACCACATCCGCATCCGACAATTCAACACGTTCATCCACCTCGCGTTGCTTCATCGCGGCGAGCAATAGACGAATAGCCCCGAGACGCGCCGTTTCCTTGGCGCGCATCGCGGTTTTCATGTCTTCAGTAATTTGCTGCTTGAGACTCATATCAAAACCGACCACAACGCCCGGGACGGGCGCAGCGGGTCAATCAATAGAGTTTGGGAGGGAGAACCTGGCTCATCAGGCGTTTGTAATGGCGCTTCACAGCAGCAGCCAGCTTGCGCTTGCGCTCAGCAGTTGGCTTCTCGTAAAATTCACGAGCGCGCAAATCGGTCAGCAGACCGGTCTTTTCCACGGAACGCTTGAAACGACGCATCGCCACTTCGAACGGCTCATTCTCTTTAACACGTACTGTTGTCATGAACAAACTACCTTCTACAAAAAAATTGAGGGCGCGATTCTAGCAAAAGACCTCCCCTGCTACAACCACAATCTACAGAACCGTGATTCGGGCGAATTTACGCTTGCCCACCTGCGCCACAACCACTGCGCCCGCTTTGACCACCACCGACTTGTCATTGACGCGCTCGCCGTCCAGCTTGACCGCGCCTTGCTGGATCATGCGCATCGCTTCTGAGGTTCCGTCCACCAGGCCTGCCTGTTTGAGCAATTGCGGCACAGCAATGCTGCCATCCGGTGCGGAAACATTGACTTCCGGCATATCATCCGGCAACACCCCTTGACGGAAACGGGCTTCGAATTCAGCCAGTGCGGCCTCTGCGGCCTGCCGGCTGTGGAAACGCGCCACGATCTCCTGCGCCAACAATACCTTGATGTCGCGCGGATTGCGCCCGGCCGCCACCTCCGATTGCCAACCGGCGATCTCGTCCAGATTGCGGAACGATAGCAACTCCAGGTACTTCCACATCAACGTATCGGAAATCGACATCAGTTTGCCGAACATGTCCTGTGGCGCATCAGTGATACCGATGTAATTGCCCATCGACTTGGACATCTTGTTCACGCCGTCCAGGCCTTCCAGCAACGGCATGGTGAGTACACACTGCGAAGCTTGTCCATAATGCTTCTGTAGCTCACGCCCCATCAGCAGATTGAATTTTTGGTCCGTACCGCCCAGTTCGATATCCGCCTTGAGCGCCACGGAATCATAGCCCTGCACCAGCGGATAGATAAATTCGTGTATCGCGATGGGCTGGTTGCCCCTGTAGCGTTTGGAAAAATCATCGCGTTCCAGCATCTGCGCGACGGTGTGCGTGGCTGCCAGCTTGATCAGATCCACCGCACTGAATTTGTCCATCCAGGCCGAATTGAACACGATCTCGGTCTTTTCCGGGTCCAGCACCTTGAATACCTGGTCGCGATAGGACTGGGCGTTTTCCAACACCTGCTCACGTGACAACGGCGGGCGGGTGGTATTTTTACCGCTTGGATCGCCTATCATGCCGGTAAAATCGCCGATCAAAAACAGCGCGTGATGCCCAAGGTCCTGCAACTGGCGCATCTTGTTGAGCAACACGGTATGACCAAGATGCAGATCCGGAGCGGTGGGATCAAAGCCCGCCTTGACGCGCAGCGGGCGCCCCAGCGCGAGCTTCTGTTTCAATTCATCCTCAAGCAGCAACTCGTGTGCGCCGCGCTTGATTTGCGCCAGGGTGTGTGACATTTCAATTGATTTCATTTCTGGCTTGGTCGTTTCACTCATAAGTTGATCATCAAATCGCATCAGGGGAATCCCCATAAAACCGGGCATTTTTGTTTTCCAACCATACATCGCCGTTATTTTGCCATCCATCAGCCCGGTTTTGAGGTGGCGCCGCTTTCTGTTAAAGTCCGCACGGTCATCAACGCAACACGTTGCATGGACAACGAAAAGCAACCCGGAACGTCCCGAATGTTAACCCAAAACCCGTACAGCCAAGGACGCAAAATGACAGAAGGCAAAAAAAAGCTGCGCTGGTTCGTCGCACTATCGGCACTTCCATTACTTGGGGTGGTTACCGCTTTCGGCCTGGTTCCGCAAAGCGATTTTGATTTGGCTTCGAACAAAGTCGACATCGAAAATGTTGCATTGCCCAAAGTCGCCGCTGACAAAACTGTTGCCGACTACTGGCGCAACGAACGCGTGCAACGCGGTGACACAGTGGATGAGCTGTTACGCCGCCTGAGCATTGAAGATACTGCCGCCGGTGATTATCTGCGCAAATCCGCCGACACCGCATCTTTCCGCAAATTGCCGGTCGGCACTGAAGTGCAGGCCGAAACTAACGCCGCCGGGGAGCTGATCGCATTGCGCTACCTCGACACCGATAGTGCGCAGATATTGATAAATAAACAGCAGGGCGAATTCCACACCAAAACATTGCCCGCACAGATGGAGACCCGCCTGTTTGTGCGCACCGGCGAAATCAAAACCAACCTGTATGCCGCTACCGATGCAGCAGGCCTGTCCGATTCAGCAGCCAACCAATTGAGTGATCTGTTTAGCGGCGATATCGATTTCCATCATGATCTGCGCAAAGGTGACAGGTTCACCGTGGTTTATGAAATGACGTACAGCAACGGCGCATTGCTGCACATGGGCCGCATACAGGCTGCCGAATTCATCAATCAGGGCCACGCGTACCGCGCCCTGTATTTCGAAAAAGATGCGCAGCACGGCGATTATTACACCCCGGATGGCAAGAGCGTGCATAAAGCCTTTCTGCGCTCACCCATCCCGTACTCGCGGGTGAGCTCAAGCTTTTCCCTCTCCCGTTTTCACCCGATACTCAAAAAATGGCGCTCGCACAAGGGTACCGATTTTGCCGCGCCCATGGGTACCAAAGTCAAAGTGACCGCTGACGGAATCGTTGCCGTTGTTGGCAGAGAAGGCGGCTACGGCAACGTCATCATGGTTAACCATCAGGGGCGCTACACCACGGTCTACGGTCACTTGTCGCGCTTTGCCAAGGGCCTGCACAAGGGCCAGCATGTTGCTCAGGGGGAAGTGATCGGTTATGTCGGCATGACCGGACTGGCTACCGGACCGCATCTGCATTATGAATTCAGGGTGAACGGCCAGCAAAAAGACGCTCTGCGCGTTGCTTTGCCCGATGCAAAACCGATCGATAGTGCGGATCTTGCCGCGTTTCAGCCCGTGGCAAACGGCCTGGTTGCGCGCCTGAACCTGCTGCGCAATACCAATCTCGCGCAACTCGACTAGCTTTCAAGTGTCACCGCCTGAGCTATATATTGGGTTGATGTCCGGAACCAGTCTGGACGGCATAGATGCGGTCCTGGTAGATTTAAGCCAACCCAAACCCCGGCAACTCGCCAAACACTATCTCCCTTATGACAACGCGCTGAAAAATTCCCTGCTGGCGTTGCACCTGCCGGGACATAACGAGTTGCATCAGGCACAAGTCGTTGGCAATCTGCTGGCACGCATGTATGCCGCAGCGGTTGCTCCATTGCTCGTTGTAGCCAAATCTTCGAAGCAGGAAGTCAAAGCTGTCGGCTGCCACGGCCAAACCATTCGCCACTGTCCCGAGCACGGTTACTCGTTGCAAATCGGCAATGCCGCACTGCTTGCTGAACTGACCGGCACCACCGTGGTCAGCGATTTTCGCAGTCGCGACATCGCCGCAGGCGGACAGGGCGCGCCGCTGGTTCCGGCATTTCACGATCATGTGCTGCGCGATCCGGACATCCATCGCGTCATTGTCAACATCGGCGGCATCAGCAACCTGACCGATCTCGCTCCGGGCAAGCCAACCACAGGTTTCGACTGCGGTCCCGGCAACCTGTTGATGGATGCCTGGTGCATGCAGAGTTTGGGCAAACCCTATGACGACAACGGGGCATGGGCGGCGTCCGGCAATGTGCTGCCCGCACTGCTGGAACAATTGCTCGCTGAAAGCTACTTTGCCCTGCCGCCGCCCAAAAGCAGCGGGCGCGACCTGTTCAATATTGCCTGGCTGGAAAGCCATCTGCAGGGCGGCGAAGTTCCCGCGAACGTGCAAGCCACCCTGCTGGAACTGACTTGCCGCGGCATCGTGTTGTCCATCCAGAATCATTGTCCGGGCGCCACAGAAGTTTATCTGTGCGGCGGCGGCGCGCACAATCAGGCACTGCAAAACCGTTTGGCCGCTTTGCTGCCTGATTGCAATGTGGAAACAACCGATACGCTCGGAGTGGACGGCGATTATCTTGAAGCCATCGCATTCGCCTGGTTGGCACAGCAAGCCCTGCATGGAAACCCAGCCAACCTGCCCCAGGTCACTGGTGCAAAGCACTCATGCATACTCGGGGCGATCTATCGTAACCATCATGACATTTTGTGAACACCGTGAAGATCAAGCTTGAGCAATTCCGGCTATAGCGACGCCGGGCGGTAAAGCACTTACAAGTTCTTGCTTACCTTAATGATGCTTTGGTCTTCCTCGCTGGTTTTGGTGGCAAAGCCGAGGCGTGTCATGAGTTTGATCATGTTGTGATTGTTGCTCAATACCTCGCCCTCTATCGAGCTCAATCCTTTTTCACGGGCAGCTTCCATCAGCGAAACCATGAGTTTTTGCCCCAACCCCTTACCCTGCAAGTTGTCTGCCACTACCAGCGCAAATTCGCAGGAATCCCCGTCCGGATTGATTGCAAACCGCGCAACGCCGATCTCGGTTTCCTTCCCGTGCTCAACAGTCACCGCGATCAGTGCCATCTCGGTGCTGTAGTCAATCTGGGTAAAGCGCACCAGCATTGTTTCGGTGAGTTCCTGCATGCTGTTCATGAAGCGGAAGTATTTCGACTCTTCCGACAAACCGCGCACGAATGCCTGCACCAGTTCTGCATCTTCCGGACGGATCGGTCGGATGGTGATGTCGGTGCCATCGGCTAGTTGCCACTGGCGGACCAGTTGGGCGGGATACGGGTAGATGGCCATGTGCGCGTAGCGGTCGGCACTCGGCTGGCGGTATTCCAGCACCACGCGCGCATCGGCGGCCAGCGCACCGTTCTCGTCCAGGATCAGCGGATTGATATCCATTTCCTTGAGCAAAGGAAGTTCGCAGGCCATTTCCGACACGCGCAACAACACGTTTTCCAGCGCATCCATGTTGGCCGGAGCCATGTTGCGGAATGAGCCCAGCATTTTGGCGACACGTGTTTCCTGAATCAATTCTCTCACCAGAAAACGGTTCAGCGGCGGCAGGGAAACCGCACGGTCGCCCATTATTTCGACAGCCGTTCCACCCGCGCCGAACGTAATCACCGGACCAAATACCGGATCGCTGGTCAGGCCTATCATCAACTCGCGGCCGTTCCGCTTGACGATCATTGGTTCGATGGAAACACCATCCATGCGGGCCTCGGGACGGTTGTGCTGGACACTGTCGATAATGTGCTGATAGGCGGCACGAACCTGATTCGCACTGTTCAAATTGAGCAGCACGCCACCTGCATCGCTCTTGTGCGATATGTCCGGCGAGTTGACTTTCATTGCCACCGGAAATTCCAACTGCTGGGCGATCAGCAGTGCTTCGTTGGGCGAGCGGGCGACCAAAGTTTTCGCGACGGGAATATGAAAAGCCGACAACAAGGCTTTCGATTCCATTTCCGTCAGCACCTTGCGGTGCTCCTGCATCGCCCCTTCGATGATCATTCGCGCGCTTTCCACATCCGGTTCGACATGGTGCGAGAAAGGGCCGGGCATCTGCATCAACAACTTCTGGTTGCGGTAGTAGGCGGAAAGATGGGAGAACACTTCCACTGCCGGTTCCGGCGTGCGGAAGTGGGGCTTGTGCGCACGGGCAAAAGCCTGGCGCGCTTCGGCAACCTGCGTATCACCCATCCAGCAGGTTAACAGCGGTTTGCTGTGCGTGTTGGCAAGCTCGATCATCTCATGCGCCGACTCCAGCGGTTTGGTCATTGCCTGCGGCGTGAGTATGGCCAGAACGCCGTCCACGTTGTCGTCTTCCAGGCAGGCTTTGACGGCGTGATGGTAACGATCCGCCTGTGCATCACCAATGATATCGACCGGATTGCCGTGCGGCCAGGTCGGTGGAAGATGCTGGTTGAGGTAATCGATCGTGGCTTCCGACAATGTGGCCATCGTTACGCCCAGGTCGGCGGCACGATCCGCTGCCATCACACCGGGGCCACCGCCATTGGTGACGACGGCGAGGCGATTCCCTACCGGGCGGAATCCGCACGACAATGCCTTGGCTGCGGTAAACAGTTGCGTGATGGTTTGCACACGCACCACGCCGGCACGGCTGACCGCCGCGTCGAATACATCGTCCGCGCCGACCAGCGACGCGGTATGCGACAGTGCGGCCCTGGAGCCCGCCTCATGGCGGCCGACCTTGACCAAGATCACCGGTTTGAAGCGGGCCGCGGCACGCAGCGCGCTCATGAATCTGCGCGAATTGCGTATACCCTCTATATACATCAGGATGCTGTGGGTGTTGGCATCGGACACCAGATAATCGAGGATCTCACCGAAATCCACATCGGTCGATGAGCCCATCGACACAACACTGGAGAAGCCCACATCGTTGTGCTGTGCCCAATCCAGAATCGCGGTACACAATGCCCCGGACTGCGAAATAAAAGCGATATTCCCGGTGTTTGCGCCGCCCTTGTTGAAAGTGGCGTTCAAACCGATGGGCGGGCGCATGATGCCTAGACAATTCGGACCGATCAGGCGGATTCCATAGCGGCGTGCATTTTCCAGTAACGCTCTTTCCAGCGCCTCGCCTTCCTGGCCGGCCTCGCCGAAACCGGCAGTGATGATAACCGCCGCTTTCACTCCGTGAATACCGCAACTTTCAATGATACCCGGCACGGTCTGCGGCGGCGTGGCAATAACTACCAGTTCAACCGGTTCGCCGATGTCCGCGATGGTGGCGTAAGCGCGCACACCCTGCACCTCCGGATTTTTAACATTGATCGGGTAAAGCGCCCCTTTAAATCCGCTTTCCAGCATATTTTTGAACACGATCTGACCAACCGAGTCCGTCCTATCACTCGCGCCGAATACTGCAACAGACTTCGGTGCAAACAGGGTACTGAGGTAGTGCTTACCCATGACATTTCCTTCTGTTTGAATACTTGTTAGGTATGATAGCACCGTACCAATGACCGGCACCTGCCATGCAAACCGCTTATATCAGCCACCCGCTCTGTCTTAAACATGACATGGGCGCACATCATCCGGAATCTCCGGCACGCATCCACGCCATAGAGGACCAGCTCATCGCGTCCGGGCTGCTGTACTATCTGCAGCATCATGATGCGCCTGCGGCAACGCTCGAACAATTGTCGCGTGTGCATGACGAGGCCTATATCGACTCGATCGAATCCAGTATACCGCCACAGGGTGTTGTGCATCTCGATGGCGACACCGCACTGAATCAGTTCACTTATCAGGCTGCGCTGCGCGCTGCGGGAGCCGTGGTACATGGTGTTGACCTGGTAATGGCCAGGCAGGTGGAAAATGCTTTTTGCAATGTCCGCCCGCCCGGACACCACGCCGAGCGCGCCCGCGCCATGGGATTCTGCATATTCAACAATGTCGCGGTAGGTGCCGCTCATGCTCTGGCACATCACGGTTTGCAGCGCGTTGCTATCGCGGATTTCGATGTTCATCACGGCAACGGCACCGAAACCATTTTTCACGACGACCCGCGTGTCATGTTGTGTTCCACCTTTCAGCATCCGTTTTATCCCTATTGCGGCGCCGATAGCGGCAACGATCACATTATCAATGTACCGCTTCCCGCCGGGACAGGCGGAGAAGAGTTTCGCGCCGCCGTCACCCGGCACTGGCTGCCTGCGCTCGAAAACTTCCAGCCCGAGCTACTGCTGATCTCGGCCGGATTCGATGCCCACCGTGACGATGACATGGCCATGCTGAATCTGACCGAGGCCGACTACGAGTGGGTCACGGGCGTTTTAAAAGAAATCGCGGGAAAATACGCGCAGGGACGGATCGTGTCGGCGCTGGAAGGCGGTTATGAATTGCACGCGCTGGGACGCAGCGCAATGGCGCATGTAAAGGTGCTCAGCGGCCTCTAAAGTACACTGGCCTAATGCAGTTCTGACAAAAAAATCGGGGGCGCAACGCGCCCCCGATTTTTCATACCCAACCGAAATTTCAGATTTTCTTCATGCAGAGAAGGAGGATCCGCAACCGCAAGTGGTGGTTGCATTCGGATTCTTGATGACAAACTGCGCTCCTTCCAGATTTTCCTGGTAGTCGATTTCCGCACCAACCAGATACTGGAAACTCATCGGGTCGATCAGCAGCTGCACGCCGTTTTTGCTCATCACGGTGTCGTCCTCGTTGGCCACCTCGTCGAAGGTAAATCCGTACTGGAATCCGGAACAGCCGCCGCCGCTGACGAACACGCGCAGTTTCAATTCGGCATTGCCTTCTTCCTCGATCAATTGTTTTACCTTGTTCGCCGCATTGTCGGTAAACAACAACGGATCTTGCACTTCGGTCATCGCATTCATTTTATGCTCCTTTAAAAATTATTCGCCACTACCCGCTTTAAATTCGCCCGTACTCGATTTAAATGCCACCACTTTATCCTGCGCTGCCGTGCTGGTATGAATCAGACGCCCTTCGACGATTGCACCCAGCTGGATTTCCAGCGTCGTGTAATGCACATCACCATTGATCTTGGCCTTGCTCTGAAGTTCCATATATTCGCTGGCATACACCGATCCGCTGATCGAGCCGTTAATCACCAGATGGGTGACGTTGACTTCGCCGTTCACCCGTGCGTGCTCGCTTAATACCAGTGTACTCGGTTTGCCCTGCGCGGCAACCACATTGCCGTTTACCTGACCGTCAATGCGCATCCCGCCGCTGAAATTGAGATCCCCGTCAATGGAGGTTCCCGCACCGACCAGAGAATCGATTTGGGTCTGCGGCTTGCTGTGTTTTTTACTGAACATCATTAACTCCTTGATTTAATGAGAGACTAACGCTTTGGCGCACCTTGGGGTCGGTTGCGCCTTGTTCGTATATACGCACTTGCACGCTTTGCAACTGGGCATCAGGCGGCAACTGTATGCTCTGCTCTACACGACGATAATACCTGAAGCTGAGCTTGAATTGTGTATTCCCTTGTATTTCCTGTGGGAATATATGGATAGTGCTCTTTCCATTTTCAAACACCGTGGCGACCAACTGATAGCTTCCGTTAAAAATCTTGGCACGCTGCCCGCTTTGCACCAATAGCATGCGCAGGTTGTATTCGCCGGGGATCTTGTCCCGTTCCAGCGTTAAACGATGAACGCCCAGATCCCCTTCTTTTCCGCTCGCCGAAGTAAGGTTCTGGAAGAAAACCAGGTCTTCCTGAAGGCGTGCATTTTCATCTGTCATGCTCTTCAGCTGCATGGATGTTGCCTGATTGCTGGCCTGCTCAATCTGGATATCGCTTTCGTATTTCGCCACCTTGTCATTGAGTCGACCATTTTCCACCCGCAATTTGGAAACCTGGTCTTTCAACATGGACAATTCCTGCTCGGTTTGGCCGCGGTGAAAGCCTGCCAATTCAAGGCCATAGTTATAGGACCACCAAGCCAATGCGGCGGTGGCCAACAAGAACGGTAACATCATCCCCCAACGCAGGTACCAGGGTACGTGTGCCCGCACCGACAGCTTCCTCGCGGAAATACTGAATCTACGGTTGACCCGACGTTCGATCCCGCGCCACATCTCAGGGCAACAGAGGAAGGTTGTTCAGTGCGGTTGTTTCCGGAAATCCGCACATGATATTCATATTCTGCACTGCCTGCCCCGCTGCACCCTTGACCAGATTATCTATCACTGACAATACCACCACCATTTCCCCGCCTTGAGGTCTGTAAACCGCAATTCTACAATGATTCGCACCACGTACCGAGCGAGTTTCGGGAAGACTGCCGGCGGGCATCACGTCAACGAACGGTTCACTTGCATAACGTTGTTCGAACAACTGCTGAAGATCAACCTCGCGCGTCAGCCTGCCGTACAACGTGGCATGAATACCCCGTATCATCGGCGTGAGGTGTGGCACAAAAGTCAGTCCCACCTCTCTGCCCAGCACGCGAGCCAGACCCTGTCTGATTTCGGGCAGGTGACGATGTCCGGACACACCGTAAGCCTTGAAACTGTCCGATGCTTCCGCGAACAATGTGGCTATTTCTGCCTTGCGCCCGGCGCCGGACACGCCGGACTTGGCATCGGCTATCAGCGTTTGCGATTCAACGACGCCGGCTTCCAGCAACGGGATGAAGCCCAATTGCACCGCCGTAGGATAACAACCCGGATTGGCTACCAGGCGCGCATGCTTGATCTTTGCCCGATTCACTTCCGGCAACCCGTATACCGCTTCGGCTACCAGATCCGGGCAAGCGTGGGCCATTCCGTACCATTTTTCCCATATTGAAATGTCCTGCAGACGAAAATCCGCAGCCAGATCGATTACCCTGATGCCGGCATCCAGCAGCTTGCGGACTTGCTGCATCGCGATACCGTTCGGTGTAGCAAAGAACACCAGGTCACAATCCTCGAGATGGGCCTGGTCCGGATGCGTGAACGGCAAATCCACATAACCGCGCAGGCTGGAAAACATTTGACTGACCGGCATACCGGCATCGGCACGCGACGTTATCACCTGCAACGTGACTTGCGGATGCGCGGCCAGCAGACGCAGGAGTTCAACCCCGGTGTAACCTGTTCCGCCAACTATGCCAACTTTGATCATCGTCATTTCCCTTTAAAACGCCAGATATTTTACAACAAAACACAAAAGCCGCCTGAAGGCGGCTTTTGTATTCCATCCAAATCGACTTAACGCTTGGAGAACTGTTTCCTGCGGCGCGCCTTGCGCAGACCAACCTTTTTCCGTTCAACCTCGCGAGCATCACGGGTAACCAGACCGGCTTGCTTCAGCACAGCCTTGAACGTGGCATCGTAGTCTATCAATGCACGGGTGATGCCATGACGCACTGCACCCGCCTGACCCGATTCACCGCCGCCGGTGACATTCACCATGATATCGAACTTGCCCAGCGTTTCGGTCAGGGTCAGCGGTTGACGCACGACCATACGGCCGGTTTCGCGGGAAAAGAACACGTCCACCGGCTTGTCATTCACCATGATGTCGCCCTTGCCTGCCTTCATAAACACACGCGCCACCGCACTCTTGCGACGGCCAGTTCCGTAGTTATAAGTTACGCTCATGATCGATTATGCCTTCAACAAATTAACGGGTTTCGGTTGCTGCGCTTCATGAGGATGAGCCGCGCCGGCATACACCTTCATCTTGCGCAACATTGCGTAGCCCAGCGGGCCTTTTGGCAACATGCCCTTGACGGCTTTCTCCAATACCCGGCCCGCGTGACGGGCCTGCATCTTGGCAAAGTTGGTAGTGTATAAACCGCCCGGATAGGTCGTGTGGCGATGATACAGCTTGGCTTCCGCCTTGTTACCGGTCACACGCAGCTTGTCGGCATTGACCACGACGACGAAATCGCCGGTATCCACGTGCGGTGTATATATCGCCTTGTGCTTGCCACGCAGACGGGACGCAATCTGCGCAGCCAGACGGCCCAGCACTTGATCGGCTGCGTCAACCAGAAGCCAGTCGTGCTGGACTTCCTCTGCTTTAGCGGAAAATGTTTTCATAGCCACAATTCCTAAAAATTCAATAAGTAAACCTCGAAGGGCGCGCATTCTATTGCAGCGCACCCGCCACTGTCAAACGCTATTTGCCTCTTTCAGTGATTCTTCGCAGCGGAATTGCCGCGCCATTTCAGGAATACGGACGAAAGCCGGTAAGATGGGCGTATTCTGAATTCCCGGGCCCTGTCATGTCCTGGTTCATCACCAACAGCATTGCTGCCTTCTTCCTCCCGCCACTCAGTCTGCTACTTCTGCTCGCGCTGGGCATCATTCTGTTGTGCTACCGGCCCAAACTTGCCCGGATTTTGATCTTGGCTGCGTTCTTATTGCTTTGGATCTCATCCACGCCTTATTTCGCGCAGGGCGCCCTGCATTTACTGGAGGCGCAAACCACTCCTCTGAACATAGACCATCCCGACAGCCGGCCTCAAGCCGCCGATGCAATCGTGATACTCGGTGGCGGGACCTATTTCAATGCGCCAGAATATTCAGGACAAGACACGATCTCTGATGCCACTCTGGTTCGCCTGCGTTACGGTGCAAAACTCCAGCGGGAGACCGGCAAACCGATACTCGTGACCGGTGGCAGGCCGCTGGGCAACGGCGTTTCTGAAGCCCAGCAAATGCGCATCTCGCTGGAACAGGATTTCGGTGTGCCGGCGCGCTGGACCGAAGATGGGTCCGACAACACATTCGAAAATGCCCAAAATTCATTTCGTATTCTGCAACATGCGGGGATACGCAGGATTTACCTGGTCACCCACGCCTGGCATATGCCGCGTGCCGCCACCGCTTTCCGCCATGCCGGCTTTCAAGTCATTGAAGCACCGACCGCCTTCACCACGCGTTACCGGACTGATCTGCTCACATTTCTGCCGCACGCCGAATCTCTCCGGGACAGCAAGATATTTATTCATGAGATTATCGGATTGCTCTGGTATCGGGTCATAGGGGTTTGAAATACCACTGATAAAACCTCCAGCCACCTGACTGGGCTGCCAAAAGACGGCCTCCGAGTCATTGGTTATGCGCTAGCCAATACCGCGTTAAAAATGAGCTCAAAATCCGGGGCCGCGAAGTAGTAGACTTCATGTAAACTCCGGTTTCTCGCGCATTTTTGCCTTGTCTTGGCTGCGCTCGCTACGATTTTCAAACCCCTGTTATAGCTAAGTCATCTCAGGTATTTAGCGACGAAAGGTACAACATGAAAGCTCGCGTCAAATGGGTGGAGCAGGTCGCTTTTCTGGGTGAAACCGAAAGCAATCATGCGGTATTGATGGATGGCTCACCGGCCGCAGGCGGGCGCAATCTCGGCCCGCGGCCGATGGAAATGCTGCTGCTTGGTGCCGGTGGTTGTACCAGCTTCGATGTGATCAGCATCCTGAAAAAAAGTCGCCAGGCAGTTTCCGACTGTTATGTCGAATTGGATGCGGAACGCGCCGAGACCGACCCCAAAGTTTTCACCAAAATACACATGCACTTTGTCGTGAGCGGCAAGGACATCAAACCGGAAGCTGTCGAAAAAGCCATTAAGCTGTCGGCAGAAAAATACTGCTCTGCTTCCATCATGCTCGGCCAGACTGCCGTAATCACGCATGATTTCGAGGTGAAGCAGGAATAGCTGAACATAGCCTCAGCCGGACAGACAAAGTCCGGGGAAATTTTTCTTGTTAATTCAGGCTTATCAATGAATGCGGACTTTAGTGATTCAGTGGTCTCTTTCGGGCAGCCTGTTTTAATGTCACCACTTTCTGCCATGCTCCGAGAAAATTATTCATATAACCCAGATTGAGCGGCCGCTTTCAAGTGAGCGATCACAAAATTACCCGACATTGATCGTGCATTGGCAATGCGAGCCTAATTTGACCGCATACGTTCTGGATTGAGGGAAAGCAGAAATCGTGCACAAGGGTATTGGACATACACTACTTACAACGTATCTCATGTTCACCTGCGTTACTGCGTATGCTGCCGGTGGACCGCTAGCAATAGATCATCGCTTAAGCTACGACGATAGCGGAATCTGGAAGCGTTCAAACCAGCTCGCCCTGCTGAATGTCATGATTATTGGCGAGCTTGCCGGTGGCATCTGGGAAGGCGGGGATACGCGATTGGGAAAAACGTTCTGGCAGTCAATTGACTCATCCGCTCTTGCCGGCATCTGGGCTCAAGGGCTGAAATATGCATTTACCCGTGCCAGACCCGGTCAAGCCAACGACCCCAATTTATGGTTCCAGGGTGGGGCACACTTTAGTTTTCCGAGCGGTGAGGTGGCGGCGGTCAGTGCGATTGTTACACCATTTGTGCTGGAATACCGTCACGACAACCCTTCCATATACGCACTGGAATTGCTTCCGGTTTATGACGGTGTCGCAAGGATGAAAGTATGGGGACACTGGCAGACCGATGTGTTGGCAGGCTTTGCGCTGGGCAGCCTAACCGGCTACTACGCTCACAACCGGAATAGTCCCTTTACTTTGGGCATCCTGCCCCACGGCTTCACGATCGGTCTGTACAGAAAATTTTAGTCCCCAAAATCAAAAAATAGGCTGTTCGTCCTTTTTAAATCGCATTGGGCCAAATCGGCTTCTTGCCAAAAAAGCAAGTCGCTAGCGTGTACCAGCATTTAGATGTATCGCTGTTAATATGTGTTGCCCGGTTGGCAAAGTTATTGGAAGTCGGTGTTGAATTAATTATCGATTACCATATCGTGCCCGAAATTTTCACGAAATCATGTTTTTTATAAAAGGAGATTGTCCATGAAACCACTGAAATATTTTTCCTCATTCTTTATGGCACTGGCGTTACTGTCATCGCTAGGTTGTGCATCCACGCCAACGCAAGAAAGCACCGGCCAATATTTTGACGACAGTGTTATTACCACCAAGGTCAAGGCGGCGATATTCGACGAACCCTCTTTAAAGTCTACCGAAATCAAGGTAACAACTATCAAGGGCGTCGTTGAGCTGAGCGGCCACGTCAGCTCTTCATCAGAAATAAGGAAGGCCGTTGAAGTGGCGCGCGAAGTTAAAGGCGTGCAGTCAATCAGGAATAACTTGCAGAGCAAGTGACGAGGTGTCCCAACAGCATTATTAAATCGCACTCATCGTTTCTGTCATCAAAAGCGCCAAGCCGATCCGGCTTGGCGCTTTTGTGTCGGCATGCGGCATGCTTGCAATTGAACTTCGGGCCCTCGATGATTTGAAATCCAACAGACAACCCAATAAATGTCATTCTTAGCAACTTCTCAGCCGTGTCAATCCCCCAGAGTATCCCGACTAACTGACTAGTGTATTAACAAACCCACGAACACATGAAATGCCCGTTCACTACTTCGTCGTTCCTGTTAAAAACACCAAATATATATGCGCAATTCAATTAGATGACTTTTTATTAGCTAGCATATATTGCCGGCGCAAATTGGCCGCTTAGTACAGCATGGGGCTGGGCGTCGGAAACTTTGACAATCCGCACATGTGGGGTTTGCACATTGCTTCCTTTATCATCTGGATCGGGATGAGCCACTCGGGCACTTCGTGGAAAAAGTCGCCATCGAGCTGCGCAATCCGGGAATCAACCGCTTTAATGCCGGCAAGGACATGATCGTCAAATCGCCGATCGAACATCCGGTGGGGGCAACCGTCCTGTCCTGAGTTGCCGGCTTTCTATCTGAGCCTTGCGGATAAGGGGAAGCTGGCGATCCCTGGGGACGGCCCCGGGATTCGCAAACCCAGCACATTCCACAAGAATGGCAACGCGAAGAATTTCCAGGAATCGGCACGAGTCCGGCTGATTGATATTTTTCCGGTCGGCGACTGGTTGAATCGGCATGCATAAAGCAGACTGTCAGGCATCCAACTTCCCATGACGGCAATACTGTCTTTTACTGATGGCAGCAAAGTCCCGGCTTCGGGTAGAAAACCAGGATGGTTGCATCCATTCCAATACTTTTTCTGGTCGCATAGCAAGGTACGCGGGTTTTCCCTGCGCCTTGCATTTCCCCGCCTGTTTGTTAAACCCAGTAGGAAGCCCCCGTCATCACTTTGCCGTTCAGCTGCATTACCCATTGCACCGGTTGAGTCAATTCAGCGCCACCCAGTGACACGGCCATATCGGCGTGTCCAACTTCATCGGTGTGCATCTGCGCCACGATAGCACGGCTTTTTTCATCCTGTTGCGGCAAGCGCTCCAGATGGCTTTGCAAGTGATGTCCAACCTGCCGTTCAGTTTCGGCGAGGAATCCCAGACTCCATTTATCACCCAGCAATCCTGCCATTGCGCCGATCGCCAGCGAACCGGTATACCAGAACGGATTCAGCAGGCTTAAATGACCGCCCAGATCATGCACTCGCCTGGCGGTCCAGGCAAGATGCTCGGTCTCTTCCTGCGCGGCACGCTCAAGCGTCTGTTGTACAGCGGGGTCGCGTGCCGTCAGTGCCTGCCCCTGATACAAGGCCTGCGCGCAAATCTCGCCGCTGTGATTGACGCGCATCAGCGCGGCCGCATTTTTCCTCTCGGTCTCATCCATGGCTGCTTCTGGAATACTTGCATCAGGGTAGGCGCGCGCGCTGTGCGCCTCGCTGAATAAGGTGCGCAAGCCCTTGTCGAACTCGACAATCAGATGATCAAGATTAAACATGTAACTCCCCCTGCAAAATATATCAGGCAAAAACCCGGGACAATTCTACACCCGGATCTTCCGCGCGCATGAATGCCTCCCCAACCAGGAAAGCATGCACCCGGTGGTTGCGCATCTGTTCCACATCACCGGAATCGAGAATGCCGCTTTCGGTGACCACGATGCGATCATCCGGGATGCGCGGCAGCAGGTCCAGCGTGGTTTGCAGGCTGAACTCGAAGGTGCGCAGGTTGCGGTTGTTCACACCGATCAGCGGCGTGGCCAGTTGCAGCGCGGCATCCAGCTCCAAGCCATCGTGCACTTCCACCAGCACCGCCATGCCGAGACTGTGCGCCAGCGCCTCGAATGCCTGCAGCTGTTTCGCATCCAGCGCGGCGACAATCAGCAGGATCGCGTCCGCACCCATCGCGCGCGCCTGGTATATCTGGTATTCATCGACGATAAAATCCTTGCGCAGCACCGGCAGCGTGCAGGCGGCACGCGCCTGTTGCAGATATTCCGCGCTGCCCTGGAAAAACTGCTCGTCGGTCAGTACCGACAGGCATGCCGCGCCATGCCGCGCATAACTGGCGGCAATCTCGGCCGGCCAGAAGTCGGCGCGCAGCACGCCCTTGCTCGGGCTGGCTTTCTTGATCTCGGCGATCACCGCAGCCTGTCCCGCGGAAATTTTACCGCGTATCGCGGCAACGAAATCGCGCGCCGGGGTAGCCTGCGCTGCCTCGGCCATCATGGTCGCGAGCGGCTTGAGCGCTTGAGCGGCGGCCACTTCCTGCGCTTTGACTGCCAGAATTTTATTGAGGATGTCGGACATTGACACGGACACATTTAAGTAAGACGCGCATTTTAGCACTTGGGGTAAAATACGCCCTACAACTAAACACGCCGAATATCATGTTAAACGTCAAAGAATATATGCAGGGAGTCGGCCAGACTGCACGCGCGGCTTCGCGCCTGATGGCGCTGGCCGACACGGCCACCAAGAATCGCGCGCTTGCCGAGATCGCCTCCTCGCTGAAAAACGAAACCGCACTGCTGTTGGCTGCCAACGCAAAGGACGTTGCTGCAGCGAAAGCCGATGGGCTGGATGCGGCCTCGCTGGACCGGCTCACACTGACCGAGAAGACTGTGCACGGCATGGCTGAAGGCCTGCTGCAGATCGCGCAGCTGCCCGACCTGATCGGCGCGATCAGCGACATGAATTTTCGTCCCTCCGGCATACAGGTCGGCAAGATGCGTGTACCGCTCGGCGTGGTCGGCATCATCTACGAGTCGCGTCCCAACGTGACCGCGGACGCCGCCGGGCTGTGCCTGAAATCAGGCAATGCGGCAATCCTGCGCGGCGGATCGGAAGCGATCCACTCCAACCAGGCGATCGCAGCCTGCGTGCATGCCGGGCTGCGCATTGCCGGCCTGCCAGAAACCGCGGTCCAGGTCATCACCACCACGGATCGCGCCGCAGTGGGTGAACTGATCACGATGAAAGAATATGTCGATGTGATCGTGCCGCGCGGCGGCAAGGGCCTGATCGAACGCATTTCAGCGGAGGCACGCATTCCGGTGATCAAACACCTGCATGGTGTCTGCCATGTGTATATCGACGATGAAGCCGATCTGGAGATGGCGATACGCATCGCCGACAACGCCAAGACCCATCGCTATGGCGTATGCAACGCGATGGAAACGCTGCTGGTTGCGGAAGGTATCGCAGCCCGGATATTGCCCAGATTATGCACTATCTATCTGGACAAGAACGTCGAGTTACGCGGCGACGAGGCAGCTCGCTCGCTGGTCGCGCAGATGAAAGTCGCCGGCGAGGAAGACTGGCACACCGAATATCTGGAGCCGATACTCGCGGTGCGGGTGGTGGCCGGCCTGGATGAAGCCATCGCGCACATTGCCACCTATGGTTCGCAGCATACCGACAGCATCGTCACGGAAAATTACACCAAGGCGATGCGTTTCCTGCGCGAGGTGGATTCCAGTTCGGTAATGGTGAATGCCTCAACGCGCTTCGCCGACGGCTTCGAATACGGCCTCGGTGCGGAGATTGGCATTTCCACCGACAAAATCCATGCGCGTGGCCCGGTTGGCCTGGAAGGGCTGACCTCGCAAAAATACATCGTGCTGGGTAGCGGCCAGATACGGGTCTGAACAAACCTGCTTTTCAAAAATTAATATAAGGAAGCGAACACCATGAGCCAAACCATAGAAGTAAAGGTGCCTGACATCGGCGACTTCAAGGACGTTGCAGTCATCGAGGTTTTCGTCAAGGCTGGAGACAAGGTGGAAGCCGAGCAATCATTGGTCACGCTGGAAACCGACAAAGCCGCGATGGAAGTCCCCTGCCCCGCCGCGGGCGTGGTAAAAGCGCTCAAGGTCAAGGTAGGCGACAAGGTTTCGGAAGGCAGCTTAATCCTGACCCTGGAAAGCAGCGCGGCTGCCGCAGCGCCGGCCGCAAAACCGGCTGCCAGCGCACCGGCTGCCGCCCCGAGCCAGCCAAGCGCTCCTGCACCCGCCCCTGCATCGGCAGCTGTGCCTGCACCTTCATCCTTCAAGAAGGGCGACATACACGCAGAAGTTCTGGTGCTGGGCGCCGGCCCCGGCGGCTATACCGCCGCGTTCCGCGCGGCCGACCTGGGCAAGCAGGTGGTGCTGGTCGAGAAATTCGCCATCCTGGGCGGCGTGTGCCTGAATGTCGGCTGCATTCCGTCCAAGGCGCTGCTGCATGTCGCCAAGGTGATCAGCGAAGCCGAAGAGGTGGCGCACCACGGCGTGACATTTGCGAAACCGAAGATCGACATCGACAAGATTCGCGGCTGGAAAGAAAGCGTGATCAACAAACTCACCGGCGGCCTCTCCGCGCTGGCGAAGCAGCGCAAGGTGCAAGTTGTGCAGGGCAGCGCAAAGTTCACCTCGCCCAATCACCTGGTTGTCAACACCAAGGATGGCGACAAGACTGTCAGTTTCGACAGCGCGATCATCGCGGCAGGATCCAGCGTGGCGCGCATCCCCGGCTTTCCCTATGACGATCCGCGCATCATCGACTCAACCGGTGCGTTGCAATTACAGGACATACCCAAGCGCATGCTGATCATCGGCGGCGGCATCATCGGGCTGGAAATGGCCACCGTGTACGACGCGCTGGGCAGCAAGATCAGTGTGGTCGAGTTGATGGATCAGCTGATGCCGGGCGCGGACAAGGATCTGGTCAAGCCGCTGCACAAGCGTATCGAGAAACGTTACGAGGCGATCTACCTGAAGACCAAGGTCAGCAAGATCGAGGCACAAAAATCCGGCTTGAAAGTAACCTTCGAGGGCGAGCAGGCACCCGAGCCGCAATTGTATGACCGCGTGCTGATGGCGGTCGGGCGGCGACCCAATGGGCGCGACATCGGCGCGGATGCGGCCGGTGTGACCGTAAACGAGCGCGGCTTCATTCCGGTTAACCTGCAGATGCGCACCAACGTGCCGCACATCTATGCGATCGGCGACATCGTCGGCGACCCGATGCTGGCGCACAAGGCAACGCACGAGGGAAAAGTTGCCGCCGAAGTCATCGCCGGACACCACGCCGCGTTCGAACCGCTGACCATTCCATCCGTCGCGTACACCGACCCCGAAGTTGCCTGGATGGGATTGACCGAAACCCAGGCCAAGGCTCAGGGCATCGCTTATGAAAAGGCCGGCTTTCCCTGGGCCGCCTCGGGACGCGCGCTGTCCATCGGCCGCGAGGAAGGATCGACCAAACTGCTGCTCGACCCGTCCACACGCCGCATTCTCGGCGCGGGCATCGTCGGTGTGAATGCCGGGGAACTGATCGCCGAAGCGGTGCTGGCACTGGAAATGGGCGCAGACATGGAAGACATCGGCTTGACCATACACCCGCACCCGACCCTGTCGGAAACGCTGGGTTTCGCCGCAGAAATGGCGGAAGGTACCATCACTGACCTGATCGCACCGCGCAAAAAATAATGCGCCGCAACTTGATTGGTGTTCTTCTGCTGTCGGGTTTGGCGTTGAGCGCTCCGGCCGACGCGTTCGACCTGGGCGCGTTCAAGGCAAAACTAAACGACCTGACCAAACCGGCCTCCACAAATTCCGCAGCACCCACCGGCTCCGGACTAGCCCGGTTCAGCACGCAGGACCAGATCGAAAGCCTCCGGGAGGCGCTCACCCAGGGAGCAAAAACTTCCGTGTCTACCCTGGCCCAAAAGGATGGCTTCCTCGGCAATCCCAGAGTGCGCATCCCGCTGCCGGACAACCTGCAGAAAGCCGACCGGATCATGCGCAAGATTGGCATGGGGAAATATTCAGACCAGCTGATCACGTCGATGAACCGTGCCGCCGAAGCTGCCGTGCCGGAGGCGAAAGACCTGCTGGTCGGCGCAATCAGGAAAATGACCGTGACCGATGCGAAGAACATACTCACCGGCGGCGATGATGCCGCCACAAGGTACTTCCGCCAAAGTACCGAAACCGAACTGACCGCCAAATTCACCCCTATTGTCGGCAAGGCGATGGAAAAAGTGCGGCTTGCCGAAACATACGACCGATTCGCGGGCAAGGGTGCGCAATTCGGCCTGGTGGACAAACGCGATGCCAGGCTAGAAGACTACATTACACGCAAAGCAATGGACGGCCTGTTTCTGATCATGGCTGAACAGGAGAAGGCAATCCGCGATCATCCGTTGCAGGCGACGGGAGATGTGGCGAAAAAGATCTTCGCGGCCATCAGGCAATAGTCCGGTTTGTTATGCCCGGCCTTGGCATGAATGAAACTGCCAGCATCCTGTCGCTCTTCATCAGCAGTTTCCTGGCTGCAACACTGCTGCCCGGTGGTTCCTAAGTGGCTTTTTTCGCGGTACTCAGGGCTTACCCTGACACCCTTTGGTACACGCTGATCCTCGCTTCCATCGGCAACACCCTGGGCGGCATGGTGACCTTCGGCATGGGCTGGCTGCTACCCCAAACTCAACAACTCAAGCACGTCGAAAAATTGCGCCGCTACGGCACACCGTCACTGTTGCTGGCATGGGCGCCATTGATCGGCGACGCACTGTGCCTGACTGCCGGCTGGCTGCGCCTCAACCCCTGGCAGGCAGCGCTGTTTATGGCGATAGGCAAGTTCGCACGCTACGGTTTCATCGCGCTGGCGATGTCATACCCATTGAGCAAATAACGCGATATCAGTATAGTCAGTCGAACCTATCAGGGAGCTGCAAATGGACAAGCTGGCCACGCATGAACACAAACTGACCTTGCCCGAGCTTCTCGGCATGCTGGTTGCCGACGGCCTGATCACCCAGTCTGTCGCCGATGCGATGGTTGCCGAGCGCCGCGGTCAACGTCAGAACCTACACCCTCTTACCATCCTCGCCGGACAAAACTGGAGGTCACTGCTGCCGCCGAACAAGGTGCTGAACCAGGATGTCCTCACCGAATGGCTGGCCGGACGCGTCGGACTGGAGTATTTCCACATCGATCCGCTGAAGATCGATTTTTCGATCGTCACCGACATCATGTCGAACGACTATGCCTCGCGCTTCGGCATCCTGCCGGTGCAAGTGACTGCCAAAGAGGTGGTGATTGCCACCGCCGAACCGTTTCTGCGCGACTGGGAGAAAGTACTCAAGCAAACCCTGCGCAAGGACATCCGCCGCGTCGTCGCGACACCGCAAGACATCAGCCGCTACCTGATCGAGTTCTACAACCTGGCACGCTCCGTCAAGAATGCGGCGCAGAACAAGCGCCAGGATAAACCCGGTCAAGCCTCGTTCGAGCAATTGGTGGAGCTGGGTAAATCCAAACAACAGTTCGACGCCAACGACCAGCACATCGTCACCATCGTTGACTGGCTGTGGCAGTATGCTTTTGAGCAGCGCGCTTCGGACATACATATCGAACCGAGGCGCGATATCGGGTTTGTGCGCTTCCGCATCGACGGGGTGCTGCATCCGGTATACCAGATCCCGATGTCGGTGATGACCGCGATGACCAGCCGCATCAAGCTGCTGGGACGCATGGACGTAATCGAAAAGCGCCGCCCGCAGGACGGCCGCATCAAGACCCGCACCTCCGACGGACAGGAGATCGAGTTGCGCCTGTCCACGCTGCCGACCGCGTTCGGCGAAAAACTGGTGATGCGTATTTTCGATCCTGAGGTGCTGGTGCGCGATTTTTCCGAACTCGGTTTTTCCGACGAGGACCGGGCCCGCTGGGACAAGATGACATCGCAACCAAACGGCATCATTCTGGTGACCGGCCCGACCGGATCGGGCAAAACCACCACGCTGTATTCCACGCTCAAGCATCTGGCCACAGCCGAGGTCAACGTCTGCACTATCGAGGACCCGATCGAAATGGTCGAGCCCGCCTTCAACCAGATGCAGGTGCAGCACGGCATCGATCTCAATTTCGTCGACGGGCTGCGCGCGCTGATGCGCCAGGATCCCGACATCATCATGGTCGGCGAGATCCGCGACCTGGAAACCGCGGACATGGCAATCCAGGCCGCGCTGACCGGTCACCTGGTGCTGTCCACGCTGCACACCAACGATGCCCCCTCGGCCATCACCCGGTTGCTCGATCTTGGCGTCGCGCCGTTCATGATCAATGCCACGATACTGGGCGTAATGGCGCAACGACTGGTGCGCACGCTGTGCCCGCATTGCAAACGGCCAATGCCGGTGCGGGCGGACGAAAACGAGCAATGGGAACACCTGGTCGCACCGTGGAAAACCGGTCGCCCGGCGCAGTTCCAGCATCAGGAAGGCTGCCTCGAATGCCGCATGACCGGTTACTCGGGGCGTATCGGCATTTATGAAATCCTGCTGATGTCGCCCGAGTTGCGCAAGCTGGTCACCCCGACCACCGATATCGCGCGCGTTCGTGAGGTCGCCTCCCGGGAAGGCATGAAGCCGCTGCGGATTTCGGGTGCCATGAAAGTCGCGGCGGGGACCACGACACTCGATGAAGTCATCAAGGTCGCGCCCCCGAACTAGAACCGGGCCATGTCGATGACAAAGCGATATTTGACATCGCTCTTGAGCATACGCTCGTAGGCGGTATTGATGTAATTCATCGGCATCAGCTCGATATCCGAGACGATGTCATGTTGCGCGCAGAAGTCGAGCATCTCCTGGGTTTCGCGTATCCCGCCGATCAGCGAGCCGGCCAATTGGCGGCGCTTAAAGATCAGGTTGAAAACGCCCGGGGAAGGGTGCGGTTCTGCTGGTGCGCCCACCAGCGTCATGGTGCCATCCAGTTTGAGCAGCTGCAAAAAAGGATCCAGATTATGGGGTGCGGCGACCGTATTCAGGATGAAGTCGAGTTGGTTGGCATGGGCCGCCATTTGTTGGGGATCGGTTGAAATGCAAACTTCGTCGGCACCCAGGCGCTTGCCATCAGCGACCTTGCCTGGAGAGGTGGTAAACAGCACCACATGCGCGCCCATGGCATGCGCGATTTTGACACCCATGTGCCCGAGCCCGCCCAGACCGACGATTCCCACTTTCTTGCCGGGGCCTGCCCCCCAATGGCGCAATGGCGAGTAGGTGGTAATACCCGCGCACAGTAGCGGCGCAACGCTCGCCAAATCCTTTTCATCGTGCTGAATATGCAGCACAAATGATTCCTTGACGACGATGGACTGGGAATAGCCGCCCAGAGTATTTGCACCGCCGAACACCGGGCCGTTATAGGTCCCGGTAAAACCGTTCTCACAGTATTGCTCCACCCCCTCATTGCAAGAATGACAGTGCCCGCAACTGTCGACCATGCAACCCACGCCCGCCAAATCACCCGGCTTGAAATTCTTGACTTTGTTCCCCACCGCCACCACACGACCCACGATCTCGTGGCCCGGCACGGAAGGATACTGGGTGTTGTTCCATTCGTTGCGCGCGGTATGCAAATCCGAATGACAGACACCGCAATATAGTATTTCAATCTGGACATCGTCCGGGCCTGGTTCACGGCGCTGAATCTCATAGGGGACCAGTGGGCTGGCGGCATCTAGTGCCGCATAGGATTTGGTTTTGATCATGACGCTGTTTCCTTATCACTTGAAGGGTCAAATCAACCCGGTCGACCTATTATAAGAGGTCGGGGCGCGAATCAATCTTATTCTTCCTCCATGCCTTGTCTTCCATGCCGATCCGACAATACTTGACGGGGATTTTGGCGGCAAAGTGTGGGAAAATCGCTGCTGCTGATTTCAGTCCAATGCTGCTCTCCCAATGAAGAAAAAACTATACAAGTGGCTTAACAAGCTCGGCCCCGGTCTGATCACCGGCGCAGCCGATGACGACCCCAGCGGAATCGCCACCTATTCCCAGGCGGGTGCCCAATACGGCTTCGGCACCTTGTGGACGCTGCTGATGACCTATCCCCTGATGGTCGGAATCCAGGTGATCAGTGCGCGTATCGGCAGCGTCACGGGCCGTGGCCTGGCGGCCAACCTGGCCAGAACCAACTCGCGCGGCGTCACCATTTCCCTGGTCATGCTGTTGCTGGTGGCCAACACCATCAACATCGGCGCCGACATCGCGGCAATGGGCGATGCGGCTCAGCTGGTATTCGGCGGACCGAGCCATGTGTATGCCGTGACGTTTGGCATGATCTGCCTGCTATTGCAGGTGTTCATCCCCTACCGGCGCTACGTGGGCATTTTGAAGTGGCTGACACTGACACTGTTTGCTTACGTGGGTACCGTATTCGCATCGCATGTTCCGTGGCTTGAAGTGCTGCACTCGACGCTGCTGCCAACAATTCATCACACGCAGAACTACCTGTTGCTGCTGGTGGCGATTTTTGGCACCACCATCAGCCCCTATCTGTTTTTCTGGCAGGCCGGACAGGAAGTCGAGGAACTGAGGTTGCAGCGCAAAGGCGCCTCCCTGCTGCGCTCGCCGGAAGACGCCGCACATCACCTGCACCGCATCAACATCGACACCACGCTCGGCATGGCTTTTTCGCAACTGATTGCGGTTTTTATCATGCTGACCACCGCGGTCACGTTGTACACCCACGGCGTGCATGACATACAGACTTCTTCGCAGGCCGCCGAAGCTTTGCGCCCGATCGGCGGAGAGTTCACCTTCCTGCTGTTTGCCGCCGGAATCATCGGCACCGGGATGCTGGCGGTCCCGGTACTGGCCGGCTCGGCCGCCTATGCGGTTGCGAATACTTTCCGCTGGTCGTCCAGCCTCAGCCTGGAGCTTAAAGAGGCCAAAGGCTTTTATGCGATCATCGCACTGTCGACCATCGTCGGTGTGCTGTTGAATTTCAGCCCCATCGATTCGATCAAGGCGCTGTTGTGGAGTGCAGTGATAAACGGTGTGATATCGGTGCCCCTGATGATCGCGATGATGCGTATGGCAACACAGAAAAAAATCATGGGGAAATTTGCGATCAGTGTGCGACTGCAATGGCTGGGCTGGATGGCAACCGCAGTGATGGCTGTCACGGTAATGGCATTCGGTGTGACCAGCGTAGCGGCGCATTTCAAGCTGGACTGGTAACTCCACTAGTAACGTTCAAAATCTGGTTTAATGCGCGGGTCGGCATAGCCGTTTAAAGTCAAGTCTGGCCAACCTCCTTGGCTTCGAACTCCGGCCGGCACATTCTGTCACAGCGTTCATTGGGAAGCGGCACCCAGTTTTTCACGCAGCTCAATGTAAAATTCGGCAACTGACTTAATATCCACTAGGGAGATAACCATGGGCATGGTTCAGGAATTCAAGGAGTTTGCAATCAAGGGGAATGTGGTTGATATGGCCGTCGGTGTGATTATCGGCGGCGCATTCGGGAAAATCGTTTCTTCATTTGTGACGGATGTCATCATGCCGCCCATCGGGGTGCTGATAGGCGGGGTGGATTTCTCGAAGCTGTCATTTACCCTGCAGGATGCCACCGCAACTGCGCCGGCGGTTGTGATCAGCTATGGAAAATTCATACAAACCGTCGTCGATTTTACGATCATCGCTGCGGTTATCTTCATGGTCATTAAAGGCATCAACTCGATGAAGAAAAAAGCCGAGGCGGCCCCCGCAACACCTGCCGCACCACCTGCACAAGAAGTCCTACTGACTGAAATTCGCGATTTGCTGAAAAAATAATCCAACGAAATCGTCCAATCGCTGTACAGGACTACTGCTGGTGATCCGGATCCCTACCTGTCCCACCAAACAGGGCGCCATCGCGGGTATTGCGCATGTCCTTCCCAACACGATCACCGTTGCAATGCAAAGCGGCAGTAAGGAACAAGTTATGTGCCACATGCGGGAACAAGGGATTTCTTTTCCGGCAATCAACGATCAGGACGGCAGGCCCTCCATGGAATAGGGCATGAATGGCCGCCATAGCGTGCACGGACTACATGCCTGTCGCGAATACCAAGGTCGTTATCAGGGTAGTTAATACAATCCGTCTGTTGTAACCTTTGTCTTCCATGATGCGAATAACGCACAAGAGTAGTTTGCAATTTTCATTACTCTGTGCATATCGAACCTGGAGGAAATCATGCCCAAGGCAATATGGAACAATCAGGTGATCGCCGAAGCACCGGTCGGCGAAGTTCACCGTGTTGAAGCTAACGTGTATTTCCCGCTCTCCTCCGTGAAGCGTGAATATCTGCGACCGAGTGACACCCATACACGCTGTCCGTGGAAAGGCATCGCGAGCTACTACGATGTAGTGGTGGGAGGCCAGGCGAATAGGGATGCCGCCTGGTATTACCCGGACCCTTCCAGCATGGCGGCGCAAATCAAGGACCATGTCGCCTTCTGGCATGGTGTAAAGGTGGAAGAGTAGCCGATGGATCTTCAGCAACCCCATGCAGGCATATCAGACCCGGCCCTGACGCCGGGCCGGCGGTTGGGCTCAGTACGCGCCCGAACGAATTCCCTGTGCGCCCCGCTGGAGATCGAGGATTATGTCATCCAGGCGAGCGACTCGGTCAGTCCGCCCAAATGGCATCTTGCGCATACCACCTGGTTTTTCGAGACGTTCATCCTGCTGCCGTTCTCCCCGGACTATCGCATCTTCGATGTTGCTTACGCGCACCTGTTCAATTCGTATTACGAAACGGCGGGGACCTTCTTCCCGCGTACGCAGCGCGGCCTGTTGTCTCGCCCGACCGTGGCTGATGTCTATAGTTATCGCGACCATGTTGATGAGGCGCTGCAAACGCTGCTGAATAATCTGCCGCAACGCTACGCCCATGACATCCTCGCGCGGGTGGAACTGGGTATCGAGCATGAAACCCAGCATCAGGAGCTATTGCTGATGGATGTGAAATACAATTTCTTTATCAATCCGCTCAAGCCTGCTTACCACAGCATCCGGGCCGCACTGTCGCCCGGTCTGGAGATGACCTGGCAGAGATTCGCCGGAGGGATAGTGGAGATCGGTCATGACGCGGCGGGATTTTCTTTTGACAATGAACGTCCCAGACACCAGGCCCTGTTGCGGGATTTTCGTCTGGCAAATCGTTTGGTGAGTAACCGTGAATATCTGGATTTCATTTCCGACAACGGTTATCGACGCCCCGAACTGTGGCTATCCGATGGCTGGCACACGATCACCGGCCAACACTGGCAAGCGCCTTTATATTGGCACCGGGACGGCAGTGACTGGCAGCAATTCACGCTGTCCGGCATGCAGCCGTTGAACCTGCCGGAACCGGTCGCTCATTTGAGCTATTTCGAGGCAGATGCCTATGCACGCTGGGCGGGCAAGCGGCTGCCGACCGAGGCGGAATGGGAGCACGCCGCCGCAGGCTTGCCGATCACCGGCAATTTCCTCGAATCCGGAGCCATGCATCCACAGGCTGCCCGCCCGTCCGGCCCCACCCAACTGTATGGCGACCTGTGGGAATGGACGCAAAGCGCATATTCCGCCTATCCGGGATTCCGTCCCCTGCCCGGCACACTGGGGGAATACAACGGCAAATTCATGAGCGGCCAGATGGTATTGCGCGGAGGGTGCTGCGTCACTGCACAGGAACACATGCGCGCCAGTTACCGTAATTTTTTCCGTCCAGCGGACCGGTGGATGTTTTCCGGTCTGCGCCTTGCGGAGGATGCATGATGCGCAACGAATCCCCGGTATTGAAAACCGCTTCCGACGAAAATGAATTCCTGACCACTGTCCGCACCGCCCTGCGCAGGCAGCCGCGCGCGATACCCCCAAAATATTTTTACGACGCGCGCGGATCGGAGTTGTTTGATTTGATCTGCAACACGCCGGAGTATTATCCGACACGCACCGAAACAGGCATCCTGGACGAGTTCGGTGCGGAAATGGCGGATCATCTCGGCACCTCCTGTGTCCTGATCGAACTCGGCAGCGGCAGCGCCACCAAGACACCTCTATTGCTGCGGCACCTGGCCGGCAATGCCGCTTATGTGCCGATCGACATCTGCGAGCCGCACCTGCTGCAAAGCACACAGCGCCTCGGCACGCTGTTCCCCGAAATGCACATGCATCCGTTGTGCGCAGACTACACCCGGTTGCCTGCCGTGAAACTCGATGGCTACGCGGGCCACAGGCGCGTGATCTTCTTTCCCGGATCATCCATCGGCAATTGCACCCCTGCCGAGGTCGTACAATTATTGCAGCATGCCGCACAGCTGGCCGGTCCCAACGGCGCGATGCTGGTCGGCGTGGACAGCAAGAAATCGCACGACGTGTTGAATGCCGCCTACAACGATGCCGCTGGTTACACGGCCGCATTCAATCTGAATCTGCTGGCGCGCATGCAGCGCGAACTGGGTGCTCAACTCGACCCGGATGGCTTTGCACACCGAGCTTTCTACAATGGGGGATTGGGACGGATAGAGATGCACCTGGTCAGCCGGAAAAAACAAGTCCTTCAACTGGGCGGCGAAACCTTCCACTTCGACGTTGGCGAAACCATACACACCGAAAACTCGTACAAATATACCGCGCACGAGTTTCAGCAACTGGCCTGGGCAGCGGGATGGCATCCGAAGGTGTTGTGGTCCGACCGAGAAGGATTGTTCAACGTGCATTATCTGAGTCTGTCCGCCAACGAAGCCAACCACCCGCCCCGGCAAGGTCGCTGATATCGTTTTTACTTTCGCAACTTTTCGGCTCCCGCAATTTTTTCCAGCGCCCCGGCTATCACACTGCGTGGTGCCGCGATATTCATGCGCATGAAACCGCTGCCCTGTTTACCAAAAATGATCCCGGGACTCAAACCCACCCCTGCCTGCCGGACAAAAAACTGCTGGAGTTGCTCATCGTTCATCCCCATCGCGCGGCAATCCAGCCACAGCAGATAAGTGCCTTCCAGTTCTGTCAGCTTGATCAGCGGCAAATGCTGCTGTAAAAACATGCGCACAAACTGATAGTTTGCTTCGATATAGCCGAGCAGGTCATCCAGCCACGCAGCACCGCTTCGATAAGCCGTCTCGAACGCCACGATACTGAACGGATTTGCCGCGCTTACATGCAGCATGTCAAACACCTTTGCTATCGCTGCACGGTCCTTTTCATCCGGCACGATGAGGGCAGACAGGCCGAGCCCGGGGATATTGAAAGTCTTGCTGGGCGCAACGGCAGTGACGATCTTCACACCGCCATCGCTCAAACCGGCTAATGGCTGGTGCTGTTTGCCGGGATAAACCAGATCTGCATGAATCTCGTCCGAGACAACTGTGACAGCGTAACGCCCGCAGATTTCGAGCAGTGCCTGCAATTCATCCGCTTGCCACACTCTGCCGACCGGGTTGTGCGGGGAACACAACAGCAACAGCCGCGCGCCTTCAGCCGCACAGCGCTCGAAATGTTCCAGGTCGAAGCGATAACGGCCATCATCGAACCTGAGCGGATTAAGCATCAATCTGCGCCCGACACTTTTCGCCACGCCAAAAAATGGCCCATACACCGGCGGCTGCACAATCACAACATCGTCAGGCTGGCTTAAAGCAATGATGGCTGCGTGCACGGAAGGCATCACGCCGGGACACATCACGATCCAATCGCGCTCCACCTTCCAGCCATGGCGACTTTGCTGCCAGGCTATCAGCGCTTCGTACAACGACTCCGGATAGACGGTGTAACCATAGATCGGATGGGCCGCTCTCTCCGCCAGCGCTTCGCGCACAGCCGCAGGAACGGAGAAATCCATATCAGCCACCCATAGCGGCACAACGTCACCGGTTCCGAAAACCTCCATCCTTCCGTCGTACTTGAAACTGGATGTACCGTTGCGCGGAATGACCCGATCGAACTCGCTGCTCATTAATAACTTTCTGCCGAATCGGGTTTGTCAGGTTGGGAGACAACCGCTTCAACCCATTGCAGACGGTCGAACATGAAAAAGTCAGTCATATTTACTTTGGTCAGATGAGGCCTGAGCGCACCAGTAAATCATTATCAGCCAACCGATAAACGGTATAAACCCGATGAGCTGCCACCACCCGCTACGATTTATGTCGTGTAATCTGCGCGATGTGACGGCAAGATTGGGCAGCAAAGCAGCCAACGCGACTAGTGACCCGACAGTCTGGCTGATCAATTGCGCGCCTATTGAAATAATCACGATAAATAGAATCCACCACCAAAACTCGGAGCGTGAAGCACGGCCATTGAATTCGGCGTACTTCCTGAAACAGGTTTGAATCGACTCAATGAAAGTCATTTTATGTCCTCGCGATAAAGTGCAGATCGAATTGCCAGGGTTCCCCGTTCTAGCAAATGGAATTGGCTAGCACTGGATTCACGGGGGCCTGGCAATTGCCGGGCAATCCCGACGGCCAGCACTATTTAAAACCAAGAAACATGCAACTTCCGACAGAGGAATACTCCTCAGAATTTTTCTGTCTGCTACGGCATGACAGCTCGAGCGGAAGTGTGCATCTCTATAGTGACGCAACCAGCAACCGTGGACGGTACCAGACGGTCACACTGCTTGCCACCCTACCACCATTTCTTGATTTTGAAGATGGCTGCAAGTGCAGCGGCCAGCAACAGCATGCCGAGGATCGCCATTGTGAATCCGTTGGGATATTTCAGCACTGCCATATTGGTGAAATTCATACCGAATATCCCGGCTATCACACCTATCGGTGTCAGGATCACGGTGATCACGGCAAGAAAAGTCAATACCTGGTTAAGCCGTTGGCTGAGCAACGACTGCACCGCCTGCATCAGGCTCAGCACATGCTCCGCCCTGGACTCGGCTATTACCGATGCACGTTGCATATGTTCATGCGCGTCAATCAAACGCAGGTTGTCACGATAGGCGCTTTCCTCCCTGAGCTTCTCGATCGCGAGTGCATTGGTTCTGGCATACCGCGCCATCAGCGCAAACTCCTTGCGCATCAGCAGCAACCTGCCTAGGTCCGCATTACCGGCATCGGCCAGACACTCATCCTCGAATTCGTCCATTGCCTCGCGCAACACATATACGCGCCGCAACAGATAGTCGACCAGCAGGTGAATGATTTTGCACACGCACTCCACAATAGTCAGGCCTGCCAGATCATGGTTGGAAAAATGGTGGTAGCGTTCTCCCGGCCAGATCAGCGCGCACATTTTCTGGTCTGCGAGTATCGAGACGCTGGTGGCTTCGCTGGTTTCATCTTCTCCGGCTCCCTTGACCGGAAAGCGCAAGATGATATGCAATGCCCCGTTTTTGAGCCGGGTAAACTGGGGCGGATGGGACGGATTGAGGATATCCTTGATATGCAACTCATCCAGCGAAAATCTTTTACCCAGCGCTTCGAGCAGCTTGCCCTGGGGACTGGCCAATCGGAGCAGAATCTGATCTTCACTCAATGACTGCGCCCAGTCGATCTCGCGCATATCTGCAAGGAAGTGACAACGAACTGGCTCCTGGCTTGCGCTGACTTCATGATCGGACTGCATAATCTCTCCTTTTACCGGGCCGGCACCAATACTTGGCAAGTCTGCAACCTCCCCAGCCTACGCCAAATCCGGTCACATCGCTCGCCACACTACCCGGCCCGTCGCTTCAGCACGGCCGCCAGCAATTCGCGGTGCGGCACATCGCGCGGCATGGCCTTGTCCTTGGGCAACAACACCAGCAGATGTGCTGCGTTCAGGGTCTTGGGTACAGCAGTAGAGGCGGTCAGTTGTGCTAGCATTACGTCCTCGTAAAATCATTCACCAATGCCGCGATTATACGGGCATTCAACACCAGAAATTATGCGCGCCTATTTAGACCTGATGCAGCACGTGCTCGATCACGGCACAAAAAAATCCGACCGCACCGGCACCGGCACGACCAGCGTGTTCGGCTACCAGATGCGCTTCAACCTTGCGGATGGCTTTCCGCTGGTTACGACCAAAAAGTGCCACATGAAATCCATTATCCATGAGCTGCTGTGGTTCCTGCAGGGCGATACCAACATCAAGTACCTCAAGGACAACGGTGTCAAAATCTGGGACGAGTGGGCTGACGAGAACGGCAACCTCGGTCCGGTGTACGGCAAACAATGGCGCTCGTGGGCGACCGTGGATGGCCGGGTGGTGGACCAGATTTCCGAAGTCATCGCACAGATCAGGAAAAATCCCGACTCGCGCAGATTGATCGTTTCGGCGTGGAACGTGGGCGAACTCAACCAGATGGCGCTGGCACCCTGCCATGCATTCTTCCAGTTTTACGTGGCCGACGGAAAATTATCCTGCCAGCTCTACCAGCGCAGCGCCGACATCTTTCTCGGTGTGCCGTTCAACATCGCCAGCTACGCGCTGCTGACGCTGATGGTGGCGCAGGTGTGCGGACTCAAACCGGGGGATTTTGTGCACACCTTTGGCGATGCGCACCTCTATTCAAACCACATGGGACAGGCCACCCTGCAGTTGTCGCGCGAGCCGCGCCCGCTACCGACGATGAAGATCAATCCCGCAGTGAATGACATATTCGCGTTCAAGTTCGATGACTTCACGCTGGAAGGCTACGATCCGCATCCCGCCATCAAGGCCCCCGTCGCGGTATGAGCAACGCTTATCCGGGCACCGTTATCAAGCCGCGCGTGTCGCTGATCGTCGCAATGGCCAATAACCGTGTGATCGGCATCAACAACACGCTACCGTGGCATTTGCCCGCCGACCTGAAACACTTCCGGAACCTCACCATGGGACATCATATCGTGATGGGCCGCAAGACCCATGAATCGATCGGCAAACCCCTGCCGGGCCGTACGTCGGTGGTGGTGACACGCAACCCCGCTTATTCCGCACCGGGTGTAATTGCGGTGAATTCGCTGGAGGCGGCAATCTCCGCGTGCGGTGATGACAACGAGATATTCGTGATCGGCGGGGCCGAGCTTTACCTTCAGGCGATAGCGCTTGCCGACCGGATCTACATGACCGAGATCGACGCAGATATCCACGGCGATGCGCACTTCCCGGAATTCAAGCGCAGCGAATGGCTTGAATTATCCCGCGAAACGCATAGCCAGCTGGAACCACAGCCATTGCAATACCAATTCGTTGTCTATCATCGCAACGGACGGTGACGGCAATAGTTCCAGCCCTGATTTGCCCAATATCCCGCTAGTGTTGTGAATCCGAACTTTCCGGCAATTGCTGAGTAGAGGGCATTTCCGAAGAATGCGGCATTTCCATTGGGGCTGAGTATTCCGGGGATTTCAGGTCCAGATAGCTATCGCGCGAATCATGGATTGCAGGACCGGATTCCGACGAATGGCCGTTTTGTTCCCGTGATGATCCCTCGATCTTCCTGTCAGACCGGCCTTCTCCCGATTTTCCGTGGTCAGACTGTTCATTCTTGCCCCGCATCGAAGAATCGGCCTTGTAGAATTCCGGAATTGCATTCAACAGCGTCGGCAACGCTTCCATATTCGCGGCAAGTCCCACCTGGTTGGGGTGAATATCGATCTCGCCCTTGTCGGTTCTGATGAAGGTGATGCCCTGGATCACCTGGTCGTAGGTTCCGGAGGGATAACCGCCGCTGTTTCCCGGCAGGATCACAGTCGCCACATGGTCCGTTCCCCGGACCCCTATGGTTGCGTTTGGCGTCCTGATCAAATCGAATTGCGGATGCAGTTTTCCCAGCTTCCCGGTGACAAAGCGGGATGCACCCTTGAGCAGCGAAATCAGGCTGGAATCGGTGTCCGTTCCGTTATAGGCATACTTTTCGATCTTGAGTTGCGTCTGCGGCCGGATGGCGATCAATCCGTCGTCCACCATCCTGATTTGCGCCATGCCGGATTGGGCGGTCACGATTGTTTCACCCACACAGACCGAATCACCCTTGGCCAGCACCCTTGAACGCCCGTTGCTTTGTGCCTCGACAGGGCCATGGCTATACATAACATTGCCGGCCACTTTCATTCCGGTGCCGCCCATGCCGGTGCCGCCGACACCCGATTCCGAAGCAATATACTTACAATCGCCCGTAGCGGCCCATGCACCGGATGTCAGCACAGCGCTGGAAAGCAGTAACGCCTGCAGATAGGTATTTAGATTAGATTTCATTTGAAGTCTCCGCTGAACTGTAATGATATACGCCAAAATTCGCCCGGTACATGGCATCCGGTTTTTGCTGGTCGCGCTGTTGCAACTCGGCTGCGCGTTTGTTGACAGCATGCAGTGATCTCATGCCAACGATACGGGAATAATCCGCCAGTTCCCTGATCGAATCTGCGCTCAGTTTGTCATAAAAAACACAGCGCTCCAGAAATGGCGGTTTACTGCCTGACAGATTATGGACTGTCGCCGCCAGGTGGTCATGAATATTCCGTCCAAAATAATAAATCTTCTCTGCCATGTCTTGCGGCTGTACGAATGCGTCGGCACTCAGATGCACCCGGTCGTCGCTGTCCAGCGTGACGATGCCCTGGCGCAGCCATTCGTCCAGTACCACGCGCGCACGAATATCCTTGCTAACCGACTGTACCAGCTCATCAAATGAGTGCCCCTCTCCCTTGCTGGCCAGACGCGGCAGCGGAATGGGCATTCCCTCCTTGTCCAGATACGCGGGGTGCCCGCTCCAGATGGTCAGCAGCAGGGCGCTCATCGATGCATGTTCGGGCAGATTGATCTCGGTCACGATTTCGTTACGCAAACGGTTGACCTCACGACGGTGTATCCCGGTCAGCAGGCTGATGCGGCTGTCGGTCTGGGGTTTGGTGTCCAGCTTGAACTCGGCATCGGCCACCTTTACATAGGCTGATTTGACCAGCTCGCAGAAAATCGTGAAAGAAACACCATGCAATAACAGCAGCCGAACCAACGGACGCAACAGATACCGAATCGCCACAAAAACAGGCGACTGCGGCACGTTGCCGAATGTATCTTGGTTATTCATAGCTGACCTTTCAATATTTCACTGTAAAAGAAGCATACCATAAAAAAACATTTGACGTGTGTAAATTTTACACGTAGTGTTTGATCTGTGTGCAATGTACACACGACTGTTAAGGCAGGAAATTGTCTGGACATGTCGTAGAACCTGCTCTAAAGCGCCTTGGGTTCGATTTTTTGTTATTCATTTTATATAAGGAGTCAATCATGTTGAATCAAAAAAATGTTGCCAAACTTGTTGCTGCACTGTTCCTGTTAGGCGGTTTCACACTGGCGTCGGCTGCGACGACTCCGGCTGTAACAACGCCTGCTGTTGTAACTCCTGCAACAACGACACCGACTGTAACAACACCAACTGCTGCCCCTGCGGTAGCCGGTCCAGAAGTCGAAGCGCCCGAAGCTCCTGAAGTCGCCGAGGTACCCGATGTCGCCGAGGTACCCGATGTCGCCGAGGTTCCCGATGTCGCCGAAGTGCATGCTCCCGAGACACATTAATTGAGACATTAAGGATACATTATGAAATACGCCATACTTGCAGCAAGTCTCTTTGCCTCCTTCGCCACGGCCACAGCTCAAACCGCGCAAGCGGCAGAGGGTGGGAAATTCAGCCTGGAAACGGGCATGGACTATAACACCGGCAAGTATGGCGGCACCCAATCAACCGATATGCTGTACATACCCGTCACCGGCAAGTATCAGTATCAATCATGGACGCTGAAACTGACTGTCCCCTATCTGCGAATTTCCGGCCCGATTAACGTGATTAACGGCATAGGTGTGGTGTCCAAATTAGCCAACGCGCCCATCTCGACACGTTCGGGTTTGGGCGATGTGATCGCCAGCGCAACCCATCCCGCTTATTACAATGCTGCCACCGGCTTGCTGGTCAACCTGACCGGAAAAGTCAAGTTCGGAACGGCCGACAGCGCCAAGGGCCTCGGAACCGGAATGAACGATTACATGTTCCAATCGGATATTTATCAAATATCCGGTGACCTGACCAAGTTTGGCACAATAGGTTACAAGATATACGGCAGCCCGGCCGGATATACGCTGAACAATATTTTGTATGGATCGCTGGGCGCCAGTTACAAGCTTGACCAGAGTACCAGTGGCGGCGCAATGCTTAGTCTGGGCCAGGCATCCACTGCCACCGGATCATCGCGGATGGAGGCGATTTTCTTCGTCAGCCGCAATCTCGACAAAACCTGGAAAGCACAGGGTTATCTATTGAAGGGCTTTACCAACAGCGTTCCGGACTTTGGTGCCGGTGCCACAATCGCCTATCAGTTCTGATTCCGCCAAGCGGCAGCCCATCCCGGGCTGCCTGCAGCATCAACTTGCCATAACTCAAAACACCCGGTTAACCGGGTGTCACATCACACTACCCGCTACAAACAACAAAAATGTCCCGCCTTGAGTTATCGGTGGTGCATTCGCGCTCAACCTTTATCGGGTGCGACAACAACGCCGGTATATAGGGACGTTGGTCAAACAATCCCGAATCCAAGGCAACATTATTGGAAATCCCAACGATAGCCGAGGTAGAAATACTTGCGCCTTGTTGTGTCATCCTGAGCCGCACTCTTCACATGAGTTTGTTCAATGCCGCCCTCGCCCTCCAGATTTACCGAATTGTTCAGGCGGTAATTCAATCTCAGGCTGGGTCGAATCTGCGTCTGATGTGTGCCGGTGTTGGTTGACTGGCTATACAACAACAGCATCGTATCAACGCGCCAGTTTTGGGGAAGCGGTTCAACCTGGGTAAATAGCAGGGACTCCCCGCTGTAGCTACTGGCGGTTGAATAGGTGGCGTTTACCAATCCGAAATCGCCTTGCCGGAACACGCCATTAACGGTTGCCTGCGCGGAATATGAATAGGTGTTCCCGGATCCCACCATTCCCGGCTGGCCGGTGCTGGTTCCGCCGGTACTTGACATGTTGCTGACGCGAAAATCGCCTCCATATCGAATGCGCTCGGAATAGGGAAGGTTCACGCCAATCCCGAACGTGTTGGATATGGGACTAAACGCAGTTGCATCCGCTATGATGGTATTCATCGCGACGCCAGACTGGAGCAATGCGGCAACGGACTGGAGGGGTTGACCAATCAGGGCATTGCTCAACTGCAACGGCGGAGATCGGCGATGATCCACAAGCACGTTGTAATTGGTGCTCACGCCGGTCGTCCAGTTACCCTGAAACATGGCAAGATCGACTTTCTTGAACAGGGTATCGTATTCAAACAGCCCCATTAAGTTGCGCCCCGCTTCAAAATAATGCCCCTCTGCGCCGACCGCCCGTCGTTCCACGATACCGGAAACCCGCTGCTGTATGTAGTACCCGGTGCTGCTCCACATATCAGGTCTTGGGCTGAGATCGACGCTAAAACCGGCAAAGTCCTTGTTGCTGGAAGTACTGAGACCACCGTTGCTATATTCCACCGGTTTTCCAAGGACAGCATTTACCCGCCAGGTCGGATCGAAACGATAACCTCCCCATGCCCCGTCGAATTGGCCGGGCGCACCCGCGCCGAGGCCGTTTTGACGGCCGATCCGGTACGCATAACTGTGGTCACGCGCATTTTGCTCGATATAGGCCGCATCAAAACGGTTGCCGCTCATCTGGCCCGGTAAAAAATTCTTGTTGTAACTGTCGCGGAACACCAGTCGCGTATCGGCAGTCTCGCTGCGTTTGTGCCCCATCAGGTCCAGCGAGGAGAACAATTGTGACTGGTCCTGGAGCGTCAAGGACGATGTTGTTGTCGTCGCGCCGCTGACGGTAATCGAATCGGTATTGGATATACCCTTGTAATAATATTGGGAAAGACCGCCGGTCACCTGCATCTTTTCCTCAGTCACCGTGGGCTTGTTTGCCGCCTGCTCCTGCACGGGTGCCAACCGCACCTTGTTGACTGCCGGTAACTTGGCCATCAGCAGCCTGACCTTGGCCACATCGCTGGCATGCGGATAAAGTTCGATGTATGACTGGTACTCCGCGCGCGCCTTGTCATATTCGCCGTTCATTTCCCGCGCTTCGCCGATCAATTCCTGGGCTGCTTGGGATTGCTTGTTGGGAGCCAGGTTCAGCAACTTGTTCAACCGTTCGATCGCGATATCGGGACGGTCATTCTGGAGTGCATAGCGCGCACTGCCGATCAATTGTTGTGCCTCCAGTTCGATTGTCGCAACCGGGAGCGGTGCCGGTAATGCGTTGTTAACGGTTGCTGCGGGTGGGGTAGTCGTCGCCGGCTGAGTCACTGATGGGACGACTGGTGGCTTCGCCGACGCAGCCTGCTGCGACGCTGCCAAAGTCGTAAGTGACGGCGTGATGGCGGGTACCGTTATCCGGGGAACCAGCACAGGGGTCGCCCCCACCACCGCTCCTGCGATTGGCCTGGAATCAGACTGACTTTTGGGATTTAGCGCGGGAGTGAAAATACTGATGCTGCGGGCATCCTTGCCGAGACGTATATGATAATCAACAGGCTTGCCGAAATTGATGGAGAGCGACGAATCGATTTCGGGATAGGTAACAGAAAAATGCGGGGCGATGTCTGAAGCTGGAGATTGCTTTTTTTCAGGTACCAGGCGGGGATCCAGCGCACTGATCCCGAGCAGATTGAAATAAATCCTCACATCGCCGTTACTTAATGCTGACTGTCGCAAATACTGAATCTGGGTAATAAAGACGATGCGGATCTCTGCCTCACTGCCAGCTTCCCTGATCTCGATGTGATCGATGATCCCTGCATTGGCGGTTCTCATCGCAACACCCATTAGCAAAAGGCCAAGTGCCAAAATGAAAACTGAGCGAAGCCGGTTCAGCATTACTCTAAATTTGTTGCCGACTTGCAATACTTGCTCCTAATTATTTGCTGCGCAGAATCTGAAAGCACACCGGGTTGTAATGCTTCACCGTCAGCAGATATTGTTAATTTTAAAAACCGGATGCCGCCCCTGATAGGCAGCAACCGGTCAGCCCAAGGGTATCAATTCCAATTCGTATAGGAACTTCCCTTACTACCCAGCGGCTTGTGACAACCTGAACTGGAACAGTCTCTCGACAAAGAAGGGCTGTTATGATTTTTAAATTGCATGTCGGTGGCTGACCATTGGTTGGACTGATGGCAGGTGTAACAACTATTGCCGGCGCCGCCGCCGGTAGTTCCGTTATGCAGGGTCGTTGACGACACGATACCGGTCATGAATGACGTAAAGACCGATGTGCTGTGGCAGAACTCGCATTGCATAGACGATCCGCCGAGTAGGTCAAGAGCGTAAGGTATATGCTTGGCCGACTTCGACACTGGGGTCACACCAGAAAAGACCTGCCCGTTGTGGCACAGCGTGCAGTTATTCACGATGCCGGTGTGCTTCATCGCCGTACCGGGACCGAAAGCAGTGAAGTTGCTCGTCGAGTGGCAGGTCTCGCAGGCCAGGCTGGTCGGCAGATGGTTGGACGGTTTTGCCATCGGCGAGACACCGGCAAACACCTGTCCGTTGTGGCAATTGGTGCAACCGCTGACGATGCCGGTGTGGTTCATTTTTCCGCCGGCGAATCCGCCGGGCGGCGGCGTAGCCGAAACAGGAGCAGTATGGCAGGTCTCGCAGGCCGCAGCCGTTGGCAGGTGGTTAACCGGCTTGGACACCGGCGTTACCCCGGCAAACACCTGGCCGTTATGGCAAGTCGCACACCCGCTGACGATGCCCGTGTGGTTCATTATTCCCGGGTAATAGTTGGCCCCGTTATGGCAAAGCGAGCATGTTGCTGTGGTCGGCAAGTGATTGGCCGGCTTGGTTCCGCCCGTGGCAACTGCGAAACTCGTCGTCGAACTGTGGCAGCTTTCGCATGGCGTGTTGCCGGCTGCAGTGTGGGTTGGGGAATTGGTCTGGGGTTTCGGTGTCACATTGGCAAAAGGTATGCCTACGGTATTGAAACCATGGCAAGTCGAGCAACCGCTGACGATGCCTGCATGGTTCATCATTGATGGTAACAACGATGGTGCAGGCGGGATCACAAATCCACCCGAACTGGTTCTGTTCGACGCATGGCAGAGTTCGCATGGCTGGCTGGTCGGGATGTGCGGCGGTGACCCTGCCGGTTTGGATACTGGTGTCGCGTTATAGAAAACCTGTCCATTGTGGCAATTGGCGCACCCGCTCACGATGCCGGTGTGCTGCATCGTGGTGCCGGGTCCGAAAGCAGTGAAGTTGCTTGCGGAATGGCAGGTCTCGCAGGGCATGTTGGTTGGCAGGTGATTGACCGGTTTCGACTTCGGCGCAACCCCGGTAAATACCTGTCCGTTGTGGCAACTTGCGCAACCGCCGACAATGCCCGTATGCGTCATCACACCCGAGTTAGGCCCGAATCCGGCACTATGGCAAGTCGAACATACCATAGTCGTCGGCAAGTGCCCGATCGGTGGAGTGGTCAGGTTGGCCATCAGGAAAGTCATCGTCGATGTGTGACAGGCCGAGCAATCCGAGCTGGTCGACATGTGCGTGGTGGGCGCATCATTCTTGGTTTTGGGTGTGACGCCCACGGCAAAAGTCTGCCCGTTGTGGCACTGCGTGCAATTGCTGACGATGCCGGCATGATTCATCATCGTCGGCGAGTTGGCCGGCGCGGGCGGAATCAAAAATCCACCCGGGCTGGTATGCGTCGGCGAATGGCAGAGTTCGCATGGCATGCTGGTCGGCACGTGGCCCGATGGTATCGACTTGGGTGTGACGCCGACAAAGCTTTGTCCGCTGTGGCAGCTCGCGCATCCGGTGACGATGCCGGTGTGGTTCATCACTCCCGGTACAAAGTTGGCCTGGTTATGACACAGCGAACAGGCTTGCTGGGTAGGCAGGTGATTCGCCGGCATCAATCCGCCCGATGAAAGCTGTTTCCAGTTTGCGGTCATGTGGCAGCTGTCGCATGATGCTGTCGTGGCAATATGCCCGCTCGGCTTGCCTGTTGCACCCCCATTGCCGTTATGGCAGTTCTGGCAGGAACCCGGCGCGACGCCGAGGTGATCGAATGGCTTCACGGGCGACCAGGCTCTGGTCTGGTGACATCTGTCGCACTTGTCGAAGGTGGGAATATGCGTGGTGTTCTTGAACACCGCGCCCATGTGGTTACCGGCCACGTGGCAGCTTGCGCAATCGCGAGGGGTTCCCTTGTACACGCCGTCGACGTGGCAGGAAGCGCAGCGGGCCTGGATATGCGCACCGGTCAAGGGGAAACCGGTTTGGCTGTGATCGAACTTGATCAAGGCGGGATTTGGCGTTGCAGCGGATGCAACGTGCATCATGATCAGCAGCGGGAACAGGAATATCAGCGCGATTCCCAAAGGGGAGCGCAGGAAATTAAAATTTCCATTTAGAATTATGCCACTATGATTTATTTTCATATCTCACCCCTTGTGCATCGATCGGCCCCGCGGACCTATTTCGAAGTTTCGAATCCCTTTAATCATTGCCTTGCAGACAAGCATGCTCGGTCTGGATGGGAAATGTAACAGAACGTTACGTGTGTGCAAACATCCCACCGACGAATTGAAAGTTGTCCGGATAAAGGGTATGAATTTGCCGACGAACGGTTTTAAAATCCAGACAGACGGAAACTATCTGGCAAACTGCCCGTATTTGAAATACGGGCGAATCGGGGAAAGGCAAACCGACCTCAAGGACAGAGGTGCATCGTGATTATGTAACTGAGTATCGTTACTGTATTGAGGCAGCGGTGGTAATGAAGTAGGCTTGATTGCCTGCCGGTGTTTCAACCGGATTGGATAAGGCGCCACCGGCACCTATGCTGAATTGCGAAACACTGCCAGTGGTGTAAGTACTGCTAGACTGATTTGCGACAAATACAAACTTGCCGGATGCATCGATGGCGACGGATTGCACTGGAGTTCCGCCAGTCCAAATTGCGGCAACGGAGCTTGGAATGCTCAGTGTGCCAGTAACACTGGTTATGGGTAATTGAAATAATCCAGAACCGCTTGCCACATAGGCGAAGCTTCCCGAATGATCGATAGTGATGGAGGTAGCATTTACAAGTTGAGTACCTGCCCCCCCCGTTATTGCTTTTGAAGTCAATAGGCCGGATGCGATGCTGTATTGCGTAATCGTACTGGGATTACCGTAATTAACCACGTAGGCATTATTATCGGCTGGGTCGATTGCAATCGAAATTGGGCTAGTGCCTGTCGCAACGCTACCCTTATAAGTCAATCCACCACCAGAACCGATTGAAAACTCCTCGACCAAGTTGTTTCCTTGGTCTGCCACGTAAACATAGTTGCCGGTGGGATCGACGGTAATGTAAGCATAAGCACTGGCATTTAAAGCGCATAGGCTAAACGTGCAAACCGTGGGTGTGGACATGGATGTCAATGTCCCATTCGTTGGGTCAATAATGAACTGTGCGACTTCACTACCCGCGCTATTCACCGCATACAGGTATTTCCCGCTCGGGTCGATTGCAACGGATGTTGGGCTGGAGGCATATGAACCCCATGGCACCGTCGCCGGGTTCATCGGCTGCAGCACACCTCCCGGACCGATTGTGAATTGTGAAATGCCCGCGAGGCTGTTCGCCACATAAGCATACTTTCCGGCTGGATCAACGGTAATAGACTGTGGATCATAGTTCGTACATGGCGTAGTCTGCGGCGGAACTGCACAAATCGTAGCCGGTGACTTGGGCATCAATGCGCCGGTCGACGGGTTGACGGTGTATTGCAAAATGGTGCCGTCGCCATAATTCGCGACATAGGCAGACAGCACCGTGGAGGTTCCGGTAGTCGTACCACCACCGCCCCCGCCCCCGCAAGCAGTCATCAGCAACACAACGATGCTCAACGCGGCAAAGCCTGCCTGTATCTTGCTTGCTTGCATCATTACCCCTTTAAAAATTGCCTTTTCGGCATTGCAACCTTGCAACCGCTCTTTAGCTGGCCGCATTGATTTTCGTTTCAGTTGAACCGGCCGATGAAAGTTGGCCTAGATCATGTCGCGCGCACTCTAGTCACTAAAATGGGCAGAATCAAGAGCCGTTCATCGGAGTTTTGATTCCCGATGAACGGCTTTCAATATCGCTGCCCCTTGATTCCCGGACGGAGATTTTTCCACTTGCTGGTGAGGTGGCAACGGTCGCATTGCTGGCCAAATTCCCCCTGATGGACATCCTGGTTGTCATGGCAGCCATCGCAGGTTTTCGCCAGGGTAATGTGACCAAGCATCGGCAACTTATGGCAGGCATAGCAGGTCACCGTTTTGTGCGCGCCATCCAGCTTGAAATGGGTGCGCGTGTCGTGGTCGAAATCCCAGACCTTCCATGAGCGCGGGTTGTGGCACGCCGCACAATCCCTGCCCAGCCTGAGCTTGTGTATCTTGTCGTCATCCTTCTTGTGGCAGGAATAGCAATCGGAAGGCGTATTGCGGAACACCTCGGTGGTATGGCACTTCTTGCATTCCACCTTGATATGCAGGCCGACCAGCGGAAAACGCGCGCGTCCATGGTCAAAAATGGCGTCCTTCCAGTTTTTCTCGTTGTGGCAGGATTCGCAGCGCTTGCCCAGGGTACCCTTGTGCACATCTTTTTTCTGGTGGCAGGAGTAGCAATCCATGGGCAGTTTCGCGCCGCTGGCTTTCAGCGCGGGCGTGTGGCAGACATCGCACTTGGCCGTGATGTGCTTGCCCTTCAGCGTAAACTTGGTGTCCCGGTCGTGATCAAATTTCGATTTTTTCCACTTCACCTCGTTGTGGCAGGTTTGGCACTGGGTGCCCAACCCACCCTTGTGCACATCGTCTTTCTTGTGGCAGCCGATGCACGTCATCGTCAATGAGGGTTTCGTAAACAGCGGCCTGACGTGGCAGGAAACGCACTTCACCGTCCTGTGTGAGCCCAGCAGCTTGAATTTGGTCTCGATGTCATGTTCGAATGTGAGCACTTTCCAGCCGCGTTCAACGTGGCAGGTTTCGCATTTCTTGCCGTACCTTCCCTTGTGTTTGTCATCCTTTTTATGGCAGCCCACGCATTCAAGCGGTGCATTCTTGTATGTTCCCTGGGTGAGATGGCACTTGCTGCATTTCACATCGGCGTGCTTGCCCTTGAGGAGGAAATGGGTCTTTTCCAGGGAGTGATCGAATTTGAATTCTTTCCATGAACGCTCTATATGGCAGCTCTTGCAATCTGGCCCCAGACTACCCTTGTGCTTGTCATCCTTTTGATGGCAGCCGTTGCAGGTTATCGGCGCTTCACGATATTTTTTCTTTTCCTTGTGGCAATCCGAGCACTTTACCTTTTGCCTGTCCTGGTGCGCGCCCAGCAACGGGAAATCGGTCTTGGTGTGGTCGAACCTGGCCTTGTCCAGTATGACAATCTTCGCATTGCGGCCCTTGTGTTCGGTATGGCAGGTATTGCAGGGCTGCTCATCCATCTTGCCGTGAAAACCCTTGTGGTTCTCGAGGTCAGCCTTTATGTCCTTGTGGCAGTCGGCGCACAGGCCGCTCTGCGCTTCCTTGTGAAAACGCACGTGGCAATTCGTGCATTCCGCCTCGAGTTTGGCATGGCCGGCGATCACCTGACCCGGCATCAGTGCGGACTCGCCTGCACCGCAAGCAATACCCGAGAAGGACAAGGCAAAAAAAATCAGGGCTAGACGAAGCATGTCAGTCAACCTTCAGTACATGAAATTGGTGGCAATCACATGGACTATCCCGCTAACCCCCAGCAGCCAGACAAAGGGTGAATGCAGGACGTGCCACAATCGGAACAATCTCTCAAAAGCCTGGAATTGAGCGGCACGCTGCACAGAGGCCAGGTATCTTTTCACATACACCATAACTTCCTGAAGATGCTGGTGCTGTTCCTGCTTGTCCCATCCCTGTGTCTTGGCCAGATGAGCGATTGCACGTTTCAATTCATGATGGCTATGTCTGGTCAGCCTGTATCGACGCCAGTCAAACGTAATAAAACGCCAAAAACGTGTGGCGATACCAACCTGTGTTTCAAATGCCAAATCACGAAACTGCTGCAGTTTCACATCGATTGCAGTAGCCGATACCGCGAGCGCGCTTACTCTGTCCGTGCTTCGTTGGTACAAATTCACTGATTTCTGCAATTCATCCAGATTCAACTTCTGGCCATAAAGTCCCTGGTGTATCCGTTTATAGATGAACCGCCCGATGATGCCGCTGGCCACCACCAATAACATGGAATAAAACGCGACGGCGGCATTCAATGATTTCACATGAAAGGTGGTATGAAACAGAATCAGCACCGGTGCACTGATCCCGAAAATCATGTGCACCATAAACCAGTATCGCTGCGGCCCCCAGCTGCGGGCGATCCGCATGTGCTTGCGCACCGGATAAAGCAGCATCAGCAACAGCATCACGCCGCCGACCAAACCCAGGTAATATCCGAAGCCGGAACTTGGCTTATAGTCCAGCTCGTTTTGAGAACCCAGGAAATAGACCCATACCGCCAGCAGGCTCAATACGATGGCGGCAAACCAGATTACGCCTACACCGACACCCATACGGCGCTCGGCAACGCGCGCCCCCCCGAATACCTTGACCTCGGCCGGATGATCCTCCTTGCGCCGATCATTGCCCTTGGGACTATTGCCCGCGCGCCGATCGATGCCTTGCGGGGTTTTGCCCGCGGTTGCTACAGTGCTTTTATCACTAGGTAACTCAGATGACATGCCCGCCCGCCAAAATGTAACTATTTGTAATTATCTTACCACGCGCCAAATTTTGGCAATCGAATACTGAAACAATGCGACTTGAATAGACTTAGTTGCAACGTTAGACTGCGCGGATTGAAACAAGCTCACGATTCGAAAAGTTCACGTCGCCATTCGGGAAATGGGTATTCGGTGTATCACTGGCTTACCGATTTCCTGCATATTCCTAAATTCCAGGAATAGCTCAAACAGGTTATACGATGAAATTCACCCTTACACAGGCGGTCCAAAAACCGAAATGAACGACCAAGCGTTTATCTATCTACTTTATGTACTGCCCCTGACGATTCCCCTGATCATCTTTCTGGTCAAACGCAAACGTCGCGAAAAGGTTTCCGAGGAAACCTGGCAAGAATCCGTGGTGTCCGGCCTGACCGAGCCCCCCTCCCTTCACCCGGTGGTCGACCTCAATACATGCCTGGGATCCGGAGCCTGCGTCCTGGCCTGTCCCGAACAGGCGATGGGCATCATCGACGGGAAAGGGGTGCTGATCAGCCCGTCGCACTGCATCGGTCACGGCGCATGCGCTACAGCCTGTCCGGTTGGCGCGATCAAACTGGTGTTTGGCACCGAGAAACGCGGCATGGACATTCCCCAGCTCAAACCAAATTTTGAATCCAATGTTCCCGGCATATTCATCGCTGGCGAACTGGGGGGCATGGGCTTGATCAGAAAAGCCGCCGAACAGGGCCGCCAGGCCGTGGAATCGATCAAGAAGCGGGGGCGCGGCAACACACCACTTGATGTGGTTGTGATCGGTGCCGGACCAGCCGGAATAGCCGCGACACTTGCAGCCAAAAGCCATGGCATGCATTACGTGACCCTCGAACAGGAAGAGACTTTCGGCGGTACGACACTGCATTATCCGCGCGGCAAGATCGTCATGACCGCGCCGATGAAGCTGCCCATTTTCGGCAAGGTGAACCTCAAGGAAACCACCAAGGAGATCCTGATGAAAATCTGGGAGGAGGTGGTCATCAAGACCAGCATCAAGATCAATTTCGGCGAGCGCATGGAAAGGATCGAACGCGAGGGTGACACTTTTTACGTGGTTACCGATCGCTCCTGTTATCACACACACAGCGTGCTGCTCTCCATCGGTCGGCGCGGTACGCCGCGCAAACTTGAGGTGCCGGGTGAAGATCTTGAAAAGGTGGTGTACCGCCTGCTCGATCCGGAACAATACCGGGGCAAGCGGGTGTTGGTGGTCGGCGGGGGGGATGCCGCGCTGGAGGCAGCGCTGGCGATCTCCAATGAGCCCGGTGCCAAGGTGACACTCAGCTACCGCAGCAACGCATTCAGCCGCGTCAAACCAAAAAACCGGCAACTGACCGAAGAGGCTCAGGCGTCAGGTCGTTTGTCGGTATTGCTTGAATCGAATGTCAAAGAAATAAAGGTTGGCAGCGTGGTGATCGATCGCCAGGGAAGTAAAATTGATCTACCCAACGACGCGGTGATCGTCTGTGCGGGCGGGATACTGCCGACTCCGCTGCTCAAGGAAATCGGGATCGAAGTCGAAACGCGCCACGGCACCGGTGGTTTCGACCAGAATGCACTTGCCTCGAAACGCCGGCTATCCTGACAGATAAAACAGCCGACGTTTCTTTCGCGCCGGGTACGGCTCAAGCCTGCCGCACACAGTCCACGCTATACACGCGTTCTCCGCCTTCCTCCTTGTCCGATACCAGACCATGAATGTCGGTCTCGAAGCCGGGGAATTTCTTGTTGAAGTCGCGCGCGAACTTCAGGTAGTCGACGATCAGCTTGTTGAAGCGCTCGCCCGGAATCAGCAGCGGGATGCCCGGCGGATAAGGCGTCAGCAACACCGCGGTGATACGCCCCTCAAGATCATCAATAGGCACGCGATCAATTTCGTCGTGCGCCATTTTTGCAAACGCATCCGAAGGTTTCATCGCGGGCTGCATGTCTGACAGATACATCTCGGTCGTCATCTTCGCGACATTGTGTTTTTTGTAGGCATCATGGATCTGCTGGCACAGGTCGTGCAGGCCGACGCGCTCGTACTGCGGATACTTGGCAGCGAACTCGGGCAGTATGCGCCACATCGGCTGGTTCTTGTCGTAGTCGTCCTTGAACTGTTGCAACGCGGTCAGCAGCGTATTCCAGCGTCCCTTGGTGATGCCGATGGTGAACATGATGAAGAACGAATACAGACCGCACTTCTCGACAATGACGCCATGTTCGGCAAGATACTTGGTGACCATGGCCGCCGGCATGCCGGTCTCGTCGAAGTTGCCGTTGAGATTAAGGCCGGGCGTGATGATGGTCGCCTTGATCGGGTCGAGCATGTTGAATCCGGCTGCCAGCTTGCCGAAGCCATGCCATTTATCGGATGTTTTCAGCATCCAGTCTTCCCGCGAACCTATACCTTCATCGGCAATGTTCTCCGGCCCCCACACCTTGAACCACCAGTCCTCCCCATACTCTTCGTCCACTTTGCGCATTGCGCGGCGGAAATCCATCGCCTCGGCAATGCTCTCCTCCACCAGGGCTGTTCCGCCCGGCGGCTCCATCATCGCGGCAGCCACGTCGCACGAGGCGATGATCGCGTACTGCGGTGAAGTCGAGGTATGCATCAGATAGGCTTCGTTGAACACGTGATTGTTGAGTTTGCGGTTTACCGGTTCACGCACCAATATTTGCGAGGCCTGCGACAATCCCGCCAGCAACTTGTGCGTCGACTGCGTGGCGAAGATCATCGATTCCTTGGCGCGGGGACGATTCTTGCCGATCGCATGCATATCCTTGTAAAACGGGTGGAAAGCCGCATGCGGCAGCCAGGCTTCGTCGAAATGCAGCGTGTCGATCTTGCCGTCCAGCATCAGCTTGAGCATCTCGACGTTGTACACCACACCGTCATAGGTGCTCTGCGTGATGGTCAGGATGCGCGGCTTTTTCTTCTTGTCCTTGATGAAAGGATTTGCGTCGATTTTTTTCTGGATACTCTCGGGTTCGAATTCTGATTTATGGATCGGCCCGATGATGCCGTAATGGTTGCGCGTCGGTCGCAGGAACACCGGTACCGCCCCGGTCATCATGATGGCGTGCAATATCGACTTGTGACAATTACGATCCACCACCACGATGTCATCCGGCGCCACGGTCGAGTGCCAAACGATCTTGTTCGAGGTCGAAGTGCCGTTGGTGACGAAGAACAGATGATCGGAATTGAAGATACGCGCCGCGTTGCGCTCGGAGGCCGCCACCGGGCCGGTGTGGTCGAGCAACTGGCCGAGTTCGTCCACCGCGTTGCACACGTCCGCGCGCAGCATGTTCTCGCCGAAAAACTGGTGGAACATCTGGCCGACCGGCGATTTCAGAAACGCCACGCCGCCGGAATGTCCGGGGCAATGCCAAGAGTAGGAACCGTCCTGCGCATAGTGCAGCAACGCACGGAAGAACGGCGGCGCCAGCGAGTCCAGATATGACTTTGCTTCGCGAATGATGTGGCGCGCGACGAATTCCGGCGTGTCTTCGTGCATATGGATGAAGCCGTGCAATTCGCGCAGGATGTCGTTCGGAATGTGGCGCGAAGTACGGGTTTCGCCGTACAGGTAAATCGGAATGTCGGCGTTCTTGAAGCGTATCTCCTTCACGAAGGCGCGCAGGGTTTTCAGCGCGACCTCGGTTTCCTCCTTGCTGCCGGCACCGAATTCCTCATCGTCGATCGACAGCAAAAATGCCGAGGCGCGGCTCTGCTGCTGCGCGAACGAAGTCAGGTCGCCGTAGCTGGTGACCCCGAGTATCTCCATCCCCTCTTTCTCAATGGCATCGGCCAAGGCGCGAATACCCAGCCCGCTGGCGTTCTCGGAACGGAAATCTTCATCGATGATGATAATGGGAAAACGGAACTTCATAATATTGCGCTCCTTTAAAGGGTGGAACGGAATGCAGCGCTTAGGGTGTGTTCTTCACGCAGGGCGATGTCTAGTTTCAGTGTAGGCTCATATTGGCCGCAGGCCAATATGACGCCGAAGCTAAAGCGGAATTTCATGGCTTACTCCCTTTAGGAATAACTGATTGGGTGGGGATAGCGAATTGGCGCGGATTGTCGCAGATTTCAGCAGTGCTGCAAGCGGGAATTTTGCCGTTCACGGCGATAGCGCATGGACGGCGCGGGTTACATTTTCGGCAGGGTCACGCCCACCTGTCCCTGATACTTTCCGCCGCGATCTTTATAAGACGTCTCGCAGACTTCGTCGCCCTCGAAAAACAGCACCTGCGCGACGCCCTCGTTGGCGTAGATCTTGGCGGGCAGCGGGGTGGTGTTGGAAAACTCCAGCGTCACATAACCTTCCCATTCCGGCTCGAACGGCGTGACGTTGACGATGATGCCGCAGCGCGCATAGGTGGACTTGCCCAGGCAGATCGTCAAGACGCTGCGCGGGATGCGGAAATATTCGACCGTGCGTGCCAGTGCGAAGGAATTGGGCGGAATGATGCAGAAATCGGCATTGACCTCGACGAATGAGCTTGGATCGAAGTTCTTCGGGTCGACGATGGTGCTGTTGATGTTGGTAAACAGCTTGAATTCGTTGGAGCAGCGGATATCGTAACCGTAACTTGACGTGCCGTAGGACACGATGCGCTTGCCGTCGACCTCCTTCACCTGGTTCGGCTCGTAGGGCTCTATCATTCCGTGCTGCTCCGCCATGCGGCGTATCCATTTGTCTGACTTGATGCTCATCGCGATTCCTCTGAATTGTTCCGTACTGTATTCTGCAAGGGCGCGATTTTAACCAATTCGACGCTGTCGCGCGCGATTTGCTAAAATCCGCGCCTTGATCGCATTCCGGCTCTTAACATGAATCCCCGCAAAATCCTCGTCACTTCAGCCCTGCCCTACGCCAACGGCAGCATCCACCTCGGCCACCTGGTTGAATACATCCAGACCGATATATGGGTACGCTTCCAGAAGATGCAAGGGAACACCTGCCACTACGTGTGCGCCGACGATACCCACGGCACGCCGATCATGCTGCGCGCCGAAAAGGAAGGCATCACCCCGGAACAACTGATAGACCGTGTGTGGCATGAGCACAAGGCGGATTTCGACGGGTTCCATGTCGCGTTCGACCACTACGGCAGCACCAACAGCAACGAGACCAGGGAATACTCGCAGTCCATCTATCGCAAACTCAAGGCTGCCGGTTTGATCGAGGTGCGCTCCATCGAACAGTTCTACGACCCGATCAAGAACATGTTCCTGCCGGACCGCTTCATCAAGGGGGAATGCCCGAAGTGCCATGCCAAGGACCAGTACGGCGACAATTGCGAAGTCTGCGGTGCCGCCTATGCGCCCACCGACCTGATCAATGCCTACTCGGCGGTGTCCGGCGCGAAACCGGAACTGCGCAATTCCGACCACTACTTTTTCAAGCTTTCCGCCGATACCTGCCAGCAGTTCCTGCGCGCATGGACACGCAGCGGCGCGCTGCAACCGGAAGCCGCCAACAAGATGCAGGAGTGGCTGGGCGCTGAAGGTGAGAATAAGCTCACCGACTGGGACATCTCGCGCGACGCGCCCTATTTCGGCTTCGAAATACCCGATGCGCCAGGCAAGTATTTCTACGTATGGCTGGACGCCCCTGTGGGTTACATGGGCAGTTTCAAAAAACTGTGCGATGCCCAGGGTATGGACTTCGACGCATACTGGAAGTCCGATTCCAAGACCGAGCTGTATCATTTCATCGGCAAGGACATCCTGTATTTCCACGCGCTATTCTGGCCGGCGATGCTGCAGCACGCCGGTTTCCGCACGCCGACCCGGCTATGTGCGCACGGCTTCCTCACCGTCAACGGCGAGAAGATGAGCAAGTCGCGCGGCACCTTCATCACTGCCGACAGCTACCTCAAGCAGGGACTCAACCCCGAGTACCTGCGTTATTACTACGCCGCAAAACTGAACGGTTCGATGGAAGACATCGACCTCAACCTGGAGGATTTCGTCGCACGCGTAAATTCCGATCTGGTCGGGAAGTACATCAATATCGCGAGTCGCTGCGCGGGGTTCATTACCAAACATTTCGACGGAAAACTCAGTTCCATCTCAACGACTGACGCACTTCAAGATCTTAAAGGATCTGCTCCTGTCATTGCCAAGGCTTATGAAGAACGTGATTTTTCTCGTGCCTTGCGGGAGATCATGCGTTTGGCAGATCGTGCCAATGCGGACATAGCATCAGCTGCGCCTTGGGCGAAAGCAAAAATTGCAGGTGACGAAGCCAGGATTGAGCTTCATCTAGATTGCTCTGGTGCAATGGAGATGTTCCGTTTGTTGACTATCTATTTGAAACCAGTCCTCCCGGAATTAGCAAAAGCTGTTGAATCCTTCCTGAATATTCCGCAACTTTCATGGGAGAGCGTGAATGATACATTCACCGATGGCCATCAAATCAACTCTTACCAGCATTTAATGACTCGAGTAGACCAAAAGCAAATAGACGCCATGATTGAAGCCAACAAAGAATCCCTCGCACCTGCCGCAGACACTCATTCACAAGTTCGCCACGCCGAAGCGCAGCAGCACGCTATCGCGCCCATCGCCGAAACCATCAGTATCGACGAGTTCAGCAAGATCGATCTGCGCGTGGCGAAGATCGTCAATGCGGAACATGTGGAAGGTGCGGAGAAATTATTGAAGCTGACGCTGGACATCGGCGAGGAAAATCATCGTACCGTGTTTGCCGGCATCAAATCGGTTTACGATCCGGAAAAACTCAAGGGCCGCATGACGGTGATGGTCGCGAATCTCGCGCCGCGCAAAATGAAGTTCGGCCTGTCGGAAGGCATGGTACTGGCAGCATCCGGAGAAACACCGGGATTATTCATCCTGTCGCCGGATGACGGTGCGCAGCCCGGCATGCGCATCAAGTAAGTAAACACAAATCTTCCTACAATTTTTTTTGGGATGAAGTGCAAGGAGCCGCACAGCGAATGACGAGACATATCGAACGGATAGGCGAGGAATGAGCGAGCACGCGACGCTGCGATTCGCCCAAAAAATGGATTATGACGTACTCATAATAGGCTCCGGCCCCGCCGGACAACAGGCCGCGTGGCAGGCAGCGCGCATGGGCAAGCGCGCGGCGATCATCGAGCGCAAGCCCAAGCTGGGCGGAGCGGGATTGCAGACCGGCACAATACCAAGCAAGGCGCTGCGCGAAGTGGCCTATCTGCTGTCGCGTTCCGGCGGCATGCGCCAGGCGCTCGCTCCGGACAGCCGCAGCCGCCATGGCTTGCTGGCCGATGCAGTGAGGCGCAAGGAGGCGGTGATCGCGCAACAAGAATCCGTCATCCTGCAACGGCTGCTGCGTTCGGGTGTGGCACTGATTCCGGGTGAAGCATCCTTTGCCGATGCGCATACCATTCTGGTAAGCGATACCGCCGGCAATGTCCGCAAAATTTCTGCCGAGGCCATCATATTGGCCACCGGCTCCAGGCCGCGTCGCCCGGCCAATATCCCATTCGACAAAAAGACCGTGCTGGATTCGACTTCCATCCTGAATCTTCGCCATCTTCCGGATAGCCTGACGGTGGTGGGCGGCGGAGTGATCGGCTGCGAATTCGTTTCCATTTTTGCCGCACTGGGGGTTAAGGTCTGCGTGGTGGACAGCCACAGACAATTGCTGGACTACTTAAGCGAGGATGTGGTGGGCGTACTGGCGGAAAGTTTCCTCGATATGGGTGTCACGTTCCACATGCAGGAACGCGTTGCCGAGATCCGCCGCGAACAGAACAGCACACTCACGGTGCTGGAAGGCGGCAAGCAGATACGCACCGACGCGGTGCTGTATGCACAGGGCAGGCAACCCAACAGTGAGAAGCTGCATGTCGAACATGCAGGTATCTTCGCCGAAGACGGGTGGCTGGAAGTGAACCGGCATTTTCAGACCAGCGTGCCGCACATCTTTGCGGTGGGCGACCTGATCGGCCGACCGGCACTCGCCTCGACCGGAATGGAACAGGGTCGCGCAGCGGTACTGTATGCATTCGACCGCGAGCAGCATGTCACGGCCGAGAACCTGCCGATGGCGGTCTACACCATCCCGGAAATTTCCTACGTCGGCAAAACCGAAAAGGAAGTGCAACAGCAAAACATTCCCTACCTGGTCGGCCGCGCGAATTTCAAGGACAGCGCTCGCGGACAAATCATCGGTGACGCGCACGGTTTGCTCAAACTGGTGGTGGACAGACGCAACGAAAAACTGCTGGGCGTGCATATCGTCGGCGAACAGGCCAGCGAACTGATCCACATCGGGCAACTGGTGATGAACTTCAATGGCACGGTGCGCGACCTGGTCAGCAACGTATTCAACTATCCAACGCTCGCGGAATGCTACAAACTCGCCGCGATGGATTGCATGCATCAGCTGAAACAGCTAAAGCAGAGCTAACCGCCATCCCAAGCCTTTAGCAAAAAGAGTCTAACTGGTGAGTAAGCACGACACGATTCCCGTATTCCCTCACTTTTTGCCATTGATCGTGCTTACAAAATCATGCCCAGTAGTAACCAGAAACGCTCTCCCTCTTGTACTTTTGTAAAGCAAGGTAATGTCCGTTTTGCGCCAGGATGAGGACGTAGGAATGATAGAAAATGTGTATGCACAAAGGGCAGAGTCTGCCAATAACTGCCGGTCGCGGCTGGCCGCTTTGTGGAAGGCAGTTTGACCATATGAAGTTCGGCTGTGTGCCAGAAACGGAACATCAACTTGATATTCCATATGATTCGCGCCAGGATGTGCCAGTGATGCATTTTCTGAATCGTCATTAGAACACTCGCCCATCATCTCAGGAGATCAGCGCAATGAGCGATGCTTACGTAGTCGGTCACATTACCGTGAAGAACAACGAAAAGTGGGCTGAGTACCGTAGCCAAGTGTCAGACACTCTGGATCCATGGGGTGCTGAACTTGTCTTTCGAGGAAATCAAGTTGCGGCTCTAGCTGGTGAGAATCCGCACCCCGATATAGTTGTTATCCGATTTCCTGATATTGCGGCAGTTAATGGTTGGTACACATCACCAGCTTATCAAGCCCTAATTCCTCTGCGGCAGCAGGCGGCGGATATTGTTTTGCTCTCCTATGAAGCATGAGCAGTCGAGGATATAGATAACACTTAAGTCGGGATACATGGGTAACAATCACCTTTAAATGACCGCTTTAGAATGCGGTTTCAACTGGTCGATGCAACACACTAGAATCTGCGTAAGCAGAAGAAGGAGTGTTGCAGATGAAACAAAGACCACGGATTTATTACACGGAAACCCAGAAAGCGCTGATGTGGGACCGTTGGCAGAAAGGTGATTCTCTCCAGCAGATCGCCCAGTTGTTTGACCGAAATCACCCTTCAATAGAACGCATTCTAGCTCAGAGTGGTGGGATACGACCGGCCCAGCGCCATCGTTCGAGATTGGCGCTGACTCTGGCTGAACGCGAAGAGATATCGCGTGCAGTAGTTGCGGGTCAGTCGATTCGCTCGATCGCAGCGTCCCTCGGGCGAGCACCCTCTACCATCAGTCGCGAGATCAAGCGCAACGGAGGCCAGGAATGGTATCGGGCGAGTCAAGCCGAACAGGCGGCTTGGGATCGGACGCTTCGCCCCAAGATCTGTAAACTGGCGGAGAACCGAGCATTGGCACACATTGTGGCAGATAAGCTCCAATGGCAGTGGTCACCGGAACAGATTGCCGGATGGCTGAAGCAGACTTACCCAAGCGACGAAAGATACCAAGTGTCACACGAGACCATCTATCGCAGCCTCTTCATTCAAGCCCGAGGGGCCCTGAAGAAAGAGCTGGTGCAGCATTTGAGGCGCACAAGAGTCATGCGCCGTTCGCGGCATCATACGCAGAAGTCAGACAATCACGGCAGAATTACGGAGACGGTATCGATCAGTGAGCGTCCTGCCACAGTTGAAGACCGCGCGGTACCGGGTCACTGGGAAGGGGATTTGTTATGCGGTAGTGGTAACAGTCAGATTGCGACCCTCGTCGAACGGCAGACGCGCTATGTGATGCTGGTGAAGGTCGCCAGCAAAGATACCGAAACGGTCATCAACGCGCTCATCAAAAACGCTCGCAAGTTACCACATGAACTCTACAAATCGTTAACTTGGGATCGGGGCAAGGAGATGGCCGACCACAAGCGTTTTACATTGGCGACGGACATAAAGGTCTACTTCTGCGACCCTCAGAATCCCTGGCAACGGGGGACTAACGAGAATACGAACGGGCTATTGAGGCAGTATTTCCCCAAGGGCATAGACCTCTCCGTCTATTCTCAGGCTAAACTCACAGCAGTGGCGAGACGATTGAACGAACGACCCAGGAAAACACTTAATTACGAAACGCCCGCTGAACGATTCAGCCAATCTGTTGCATCGACCGGTTGAAACCGCAAAGTTAATCGGCAATTCCGATGGGCAGGACAGTGCCAATAGCAGATACTCCGCCTTTTCGTATCATTCAATCCGAGTTTCAAACCTAGAGCACGTTGCTGAAGCGAGGATATGAGGGATCCCATGTCAATTGATGACCCTGTAGATAAAAAGTTTGGCGTGCATCCTGACGTACTCAAACTGGGTTTTGTGAGCTTATTGACGGACCTTAGTTCGGAGATGATTTTTTCCGTCTTCGCGATTTTTTTTACTACGATCGCAGGGGCATCGGCGGCTTTGCTCGGCATGATCGAAGGATTTGCCGACTTGTCGGCATCCTCGTTGAATTACTTCGCTGGCTGGCTGTCGGATCGAACTGGAAAGCGCAAGATTTTCGCTTTGTCGGGATATGGTTTCTCTACGCTGGCCAAGATCATTTTGCTGATCTCCAGCTCAGTCGTGGGCCTCAGTGTCTTCCGCGTCATAGAGCGGCTGGGCAAGGGTTTTCGCGGACCACCGCGCGATGCCTGGCTTTCGTCCGTGGCTGACAAGGACACCAGGGGATACTCATTCGGAGTACACAAAGCTCTCGACAAGGCCGGAGCCGTCCTTGGACCTTTAGTGGCGTACGGACTGCTATCTTGGCTTGGGGACGGTGCCTCTACATACCGAATCTTGTTTTGGGTTGCATTCGTTCCTGCCTTGCTAAGCATCATCGTATTGAGTCTTATCAAAGATCAGCCGGGGGTTCAGCATCGGCGCGAAAACATGTTCGAAACATGGAAAACCCTCAGTCCGGAATTCAAACGCTACCTTGTCCCGGCAGGACTCTTTTCACTGGCCTATTTCAGTTTCGGATTTCTGCTGTTGCGTGCACACAGCGTCGGTTTTGCAGTCAAGGACATCGTGTTGCTTTACGCGCTATTCAATATCTCGTTTGTCGTTACCGCACCGCTGGCAGGCAAACTAGGCGATCGCTTTGGAAGAGCACGAATGATCATGCTGAGCTACCTGATCTATTTGTTGATGAGTATCGGATTTGCATTTGTAACCACGCAATGGCAAGTCACCGCCCTTTTCATCGTCTATGGCGTGTTCTATGCAATTGACGAAGCTCAAAGCAAAGCGTTTATCGCAGATATCGAGTTGGAACGCCGCGCGTCCGCGATCGGCCTCTACAATTTCGTGACCGGCCTCATCTATCTGCCTGCATCGCTGATCGCCGGGGCGTTGTGGATGTTGCATCCCGCCAGCGCATTCCTTGTGGCTGCATGCTTTGCCTTTACCGCGTTGGTGGCGTTCATATTCTTGAATCCGGGCCAAAAGCATTATTTTGGCGCATCACCCGGTAACCATCATTGATCAGCTCAAGTAAGCCAGCATTTTTTCTGGCACAAGGGCTACTTTGTATTGCATCCACCGATTGAATCCGCAATAGCGGGGCAGTCAGCGACAAACAATTTGCCTATACCCCAACAAGCCAAACAGGCAAGCATCCTCAACAAGGAAATTTTCATCTGGCGGCAATGAACCCCAAATTGCTGTTCGAGGACTCAATCTTGACGGGTCTAAAAGTAGCAGTTAAGTGTTTCAAAATGTAACTTGCAGTTGAGCGAATTCACGGCCGGCCTCCATGCAGCGCTTAATCTGGATGCTTGGGATGGAAACTTGATTCAGATGCGGGAATATTTCGGCAGTGATGTGCGTCTATGAATAGGTTGATTGCGTCATGTCAGTAAGGAATTTTCGATTCTGAAGTATTTTTGCTTTCAACCAACGCCATCAATATCATGGACAACCCTCTACCCTTAGGAGAAAAAATGAATCACTCTATCGTTAAGTATTTTGCCGGCGCATTGCTATTTATATTTGGTATATGCAGTGCTAGCGTAACATTAGCCAGCGAAAAACTTAATTCAAATTCCGATGGTATTCTCAATCAATGTGAATATTTGCCCCTGGCTACAAATCTGGCATTTCCAAAGAAATTTGGGGAGAAAAACACATCTATCTGCGTCGATATTCCTGTTCAACTGGAAAAGGCAAAAATAGTTTTCAACATGGACACCCCGGCTGTCGACAAGAAGGGAAATGCCAACGGTCTGAAACATATGGTAATGATGGGCTTCGTAATGAAGCAACAAATCAAGCTTGGTTTGATTAAACCGGAAAACGTATCGATTATTGGAATCGTGCACGGATCCGCGCTCAAGTGGGTGAGTAAGGCAAGCACTCAAAAGAAGTGGATAAACGCAATCTTTAAGCTTCAGAGTGAAGGTGTAAACATTCATCTTGAAGCATGTGCTGCTGCCATGAACGGAGCAGGTTTAACCAAGAAAAATCTTTATTCCTACACAGCCAAGGGCGACCCAGATCCGACGGCAGGTGGCAGAATCTACGTAAACCAGGGCGCCTTTGGCCGTGAACTTTATTTACAGAATCAAGGTTACGCTTATGTTGAAGAAGGGAATGACCACAGCGGGAAGTAATTACCCGGGGTTAAAGCAGACCTTGTTCAAATACCGGGTCTTCATGCTGCCCGGTATCTGCAGGGCCGCCAAAGTTAAATTTCGAGTCTTAATGCTTGGCTGAACTAACCTTGGATCGAAACTGAATCGGCGAACCAGATTGGACTCGAACTAATGCCTGTTTACATGCACTGCGAGGACAAACCCGATTTTCTGTTTAGTGCCTGCATTGACCGAGAAGCGGCGGCTCGTGGCGCTTTCGGTCAGTGTCTCAAATGTGTCGATTACGGAATTCGGTGAATGGCTGGTTTCGGGAAGCGTAAAATCAAAGCTGGCCGCCATCCCATCATTTTTTCCTGCTAACCGCGGTGAGTATGCCCTGCAGTATCGCCGTCGGCGCGGGCGGGCAACCGCTCACCATCACATCCACCGGAATCACATTGGCAACCTTTCCGCAACTGGCATAACTTTCGCCGCCGCCCCCGGAACAAAATATCCCCCCGTCGCAGGCGCACTCGCCGATCGCCACCACCAGCTTGGGTTCCGGTATGGCGTCATAGGTGCGCTTGAGCGCGGTCACCATGTGGCGCGACACCGGGCCGGTGACCAGCAGCAGGTCGGCATGGCGCGGACTGGCAACAAACTTGATACCCAGCCCCTCGATGTTGTAATAGGCATTGTTGAGTGTTTGAATCTCGAGTTCACAGCCGTTGCATGAGCCGGCATCGACTTGGCGTATGTTCAGCGCGCCGCCGAACACGCGCAGAATTTCCTCGTTTAGCCGCTGCGTTCCGGTGCGCAACGCCTCGTCCGGCAACGGCGCTGCCTCTGTCTTGATACCGGTCTTTATGAGTTGTTTGACAAGTTGGAACATGGGAGCCTCTAGAAATTCACTTTTGCGGGATGGCAGGCTGGACACGGCGATGCGAAGCATTTGGGGCGGGCAGGCCTGCTGCTCCGTGCTCCCGCACTAAAGGGCTATGTCCCACCGTGTCGCACGGGCACCGCAAGGAGCCGCGCAACGAATGACGAGGCATATCAAATTGATAGGCGAGGAATGAGTGAGCACGCGACACCGCGATTCGCCCGGAGAATGAATTTATAAGGACTCCCATTAGAGGTCGTGGCCCGAGTAACTCAGATTGAACGATTTGTTGATCAGCGGAAAATCCGGCACGATGTTGCCCATCACGGCATGCTCCAGCACCGGCCAGTTTTGCCAGGACGGGTCATGCGGATGCACGCGTGTGAAATTACCGTTCGCATCGGTGTGTATCGCCACCAGCACCTCGCCGCGCCAGCCTTCCACCATGCCCACTCCGAAGCCGAGCGCCGGAAGTGTTTCGAGCGGCACCGCCAATGTGTTGTCGTGTATCAGTTTGGTGAGTATCTCTCTTTGCAGTCGCAATGACTCGAACAACTCGTCAAAACGCACGATCACGCGCGCCGCCACATCGCCATTGCGATAGGTCGCCATGTGCACGTCCAGTTTGTCATACGGCGCACAGGGAAACTGCACGCGCGCATCCCAGGACTGTGAACTGGCGCGCCCGGCCAGGCCGCACAAACCAAGCTGCGCGGCCAGCTTGGGCTCGACCCGGCCGGTCCCGATGAAGCGGTCCTGCATTCCCGCATGTTCCTCGTAGATGCTGCGCAACACGTGCACCCCGCGCTCCAGCATGGCGCATTCTTCGAGCAGCGTGTCCTTTGCCGATTCGGCCAGGTCTGCCGCAACGCCGCCCGGAATGATCTTGTCCATCAGGTAGCGGTGGCCGAACAGTGCGGCATTGTGGCGCAATACCTGCTCCTTCAATATCCAGAACTGCGCAAAGCCGAACGACAGCGCAACATCGTTGCCCAGCATGCCGAGATCGCCCAGATGGTTGGCGATGCGTTCGCGCTCGAGAAACAGCGCACGCAGCCACAGCGCCCGGTCCGGCGGCGTTACCGCGGCGATGCTCTCCGCTGCCATCGCATAGGCCCAGGCATACGCGACCGTGCTGTCGCCGCTCACGCGTCCGGCAAGTTTGGCCGCTTGTTGCACATCCAGGCTCTCGAAACGTTTTTCGATGCCCTTGTGGGCGTAACCGAAACGTTCCTCGAGCCGCAGTGTTTTTTCGCCCACCACGGAAAAACGAAAATGCCCGGGCTCGATGATGCCCGCATGTACCGGGCCCACCGCGATCTCATGCACACCCTGTCCTTCCACCTGCACGAACGGGTACACATCAGGTTCATCCGTCCTGCTTGGTGTTGCGTCGAAATCCTTGCGCAGCGGAAAACTGCCGCTGTCCCACGCGCCATGGCGCAACCATTTGCGATGGTTGCTACCCTCGGGATAAATGCCGAGCAGGTCGTGAGCCGCGCGCTGCATGCGCTCGGCCGCCGGAAAAATGCCGCTGATATCCGGGTAGCCGGGATGCGCGGCGGGCAACGGCAGGCTCAGGCTGATCAGGCCCTTCTCAATGACCAGTGCGATGTGCAACGCATATCCATTGCCCGCTTCCCGCTCATCGCTGCCCCACAAGGCCACCAGCCGTCCGCCGCCGTCACGAACGCGCTGGCAGATCGCCTGCAGATCGCCGTGCCTGATTTCGCCGGACCAGGCGGGAATCGCGCCGGGCAATTTGGTCAAATGCAGATTGGGATGGGTGATGGGCATGAATTTATCCTCCCAGCAAAGCCGCCGCCTGGCGATACCACTCGGCCAGATATTGCGGTATGTACAAACCAAGGATCAGCACCAGCAGCAGGTGCATGAACACCGGCACCAGCGCCGGCTGGTGCGGCAGGCGGCGCGCGCTGGTTTCGCCGAACACGATAGGCTGCACCTTGCCAAAGATCGCGGCGAACGCGATACCCAGCGCGACCAGCAGAAACGGGGTGGTCCACGGATGGTCATGCATGGCCGTGGTGATGATCAGGAATTCGCTTGCGAATATTCCGAATGGCGGCATGCCCAGGATTGCCAGCGTGCCGAGCATCAGCCCCCAGCCCACGGTGGGGCTGAGCTGCATCATGCCGCGGATGTTTTCCATCTGCTGCGTGCCGGCTTTTTGTACCGCATGGCCGACCGCGAAGAAGATCGCCGACTTGGTCAGTGAGTGCACAGTCATGTGCAGCAGCGCCGCAAACGTGGCGACCGGCCCGCCCATGCCGAAGGCAAAGGTGATCAGTCCCATGTGTTCGATCGAGGAATAGGCGAACATGCGCTTGATGTCCTTTTGCCGCGACAAAAACAATGCGGCGACCACCAACGACAGCAGGCCGAATCCCATCATCAGGTTGCCGGCGAAATGCGAGGCTCCCGCGGATCCCGATCCCAGTGAGCCATCCACCAGCACCTTGCAGCGCATCACCACACACAGCGCGACATTCAACAGCAAGCCCGACAGCACCGCGGAAACCGGCGTGGGTCCTTCCGCATGCGCGTCCGGCAGCCAGCTGTGCAGCGGCACCAGGCCGATCTTGGTGCCGTAACCGACCAGCAGAAATACGAAGGCCAGCTTGAGTACCGTGGGCTCGAGCCCGGTCTTGACCTGGTTAAGATGCGTCCACAACAGCGCAGTGCCGCCCACACCGAGCACGCGCTCGGCGGCAAAATACAGCAATATGGTGCCGAACAGCGCCAGCGCGATACCGACCCCGCACAGGATGAAATACTTCCACGCCGCCTCGATGCTGGCCGGGGTGCGGTACAGGCTGACCAGCAGCACGGTGGTCAGCGTGGCCGCCTCCATCGCCACCCAGACGATGCCCAAATTATTGGAGGTCAGCGCAACCAGCATCGCCAGCGTGAACAGCTGGTACATGCTGAAATACAGATGCAGCATCGGCGTGGTCAGCTTGCCATGGTGCTGCTCGATACGCATGTAGGGGCGGGAAAACAGCGAGGTGGTAAACGCGACGAACGCGGTCAATGCGACCAGGAATACATTGAACGGGTCGATGAAAAACTGTTCATTGAACGCGACCTGCGGCCCCGAAGCGATCACGCGTATGGTCAACAACACCGCCGCAACCAGGGTACAAAAACTCATCAGTGTATTCAGCTCCGCCGCCCATTTGCGCGAGCCGAACACGGCCAGCAGCATTCCCCCTGCCAGCGGGGTGAGCAGCAATGCGAGGAGCTGCAGGTCAATCATCCTTGTACCCTAATCATCTTTGAGTTTCTCCATATTGGAGATGTCCAGGCTGTCGAAGGTCTCGCGGATCTGGAAGAAAAAGATGCCGAAAATGAAGGTGGCCACCAGCACGTCGAGCGCGATGCCCAGTTCCACCACCAGCGGCATGCCGTGCGTGGCGCTGGTCGCGGCAAAGAACAGCCCGTTTTCCATCGCCAGAAAACCGATCACCTGGGGAATCGCCTTGCGCCGCGTCAGCATCATCAGCATGGACAGCAGCACGCTGGCCAGCGCGATGCCGATCAGGCCGCGCGTGATGCTTTCGGAAAGCTGCGAGATCGGGGCCGCCAGGTTGAAGGAAAAGATCACCAGCGCGATGCCGACCAGCATGGTGGTCGGAATGTTGATCAGGGTTTCCACATCCCATCGCACGTTCAACTTGATCATCAGGCGGTGCAGCAGCCACGGCAGCACCAGCACCTTGAGCAACAGCGTCAGCCCTGCGGAATAATAAAGATGGTGCTGATTCGTCGAATAAGCCACCACAAAGGTGCTGAGCGACAATACCAGTCCCTGCCAGGCAAACAATTTGATCAGCGACAGAATGCGCCGCTGCGCCAGCATCGCAAACGCGATCAGCAGCAGCAGCGCGGCGAGCAGGTTGATGATTTGAACGTTGTAGGCTATCGGCATATCACGCGCCAAGTAGAAAATGGATCAGCAGGCCCAGCACCGCCAGCAGGAATGCGGTGCCCAGGAATTCCGGCGCGCGGAAGATGCGCATTTTGGCGAGCAGTGTTTCCAGCACAGCCAGTGCGGCACCGGCCAGTACCAGCTTGACCAGCAGCGCGATGATGGCCAGCGGCAGTGCGCCCCAATTGCCCACCTCGGCAATTCCGTAGGGGAAAAACAGCGCAATGCCGATGGAAATATAAGCGAACAATTTGAGGCTGCTCGCCCACTCCACCAGCGCCAGGTGGCGCGCCGAATATTCCAGGATCATCGCCTCGTGGATCATGGTCAGTTCCAGGTGCGTGCCGGGATTGTCCACCGGGATGCGCGCATTCTCGGCCAGCAGCACCATCACGAATGCCAGTCCGGCAAATGCGAGGCTGGGATACAGCACAAACTGGTGATGCGCCAGCGCGTCCACGATGCGCGGCAACTGTGTCGAGTGACTGATCAGCGAGGCGGTGAAGAACACCATCAGCAGGGCGGGTTCGGCAAGGAACGACACCAGCATCTCGCGGCGCGCACCGAGGGTGCCGAATGCGGTGCCGATATCCATCGCGGCGAGCGCGAGGAATACCCGCGCCAGCGCAAACACGCCGACCAGCGCGATCACGTCGGCGGCGGGCGAGAACGGCAAATCGACCGCGATGATCGGAATGATCGCCACCGCCAGCCACATGCAGCCGAACAGGATATAGGGTGTGATGCGAAACAGCGGCGAGGCGTTATAGGCCATCACCGCATCCTTGTAAAACAGCTTGCGCAGGGTGCGATAGGGTTGCAGCAGACCGGGACCGGAGCGGTTTTGCAACCATGCGCGGCACTGGTTCACCCAGCCGGTCAGCAACGGCGCGAGCAGCACCACCAGCAGCGACTGGTAGATTTGAAACAGGATGCCGAGTGCCTGATCGGAGCTCATCATACGAATGACAGCAGCACGACCAGCGTGACAAAGGTATAGGTCAGATACAGGTGAATGCGCCCGTGCTGCAGCAACGATACCCATGACGAGAGTTTTTCGGTGATGCGTTTGACCGGGACATACAGCACGTACCAGAGGCGGTCTTCACTGCGGCCGTGATAACGCGGCCGGGTATCGAATGCGCTCGGCAACTCGCTCTCGATGCGGAAGAAAGGCTCGAAGATGCGCCGGATCGGTTGCCCGAATCCCTCGGCGGTATCCTGCATGCGCGACGTCTGTGCCGGATAGCCGCAGTCCCAGGCCGGGCCGCGCCGCAGCCGGCCGTGATAATAATGATGGACCACCCAAACGGTCACCAGCATCACCCCAAAAACCGCCAGCAAAAACAGCACCGGACTGTAACTGGCGCGCACGGTGTCCACCGGCGTGAGGAACAGCCAACCGGAACCGGCATTGCCCAACCCCCGTCCAACCAGCGTCTGCGTCACCAGATCGATTTTTCCCACCACATAAACTGGCGCCAGCCCCAGCGCCACGCAGCCGAATGCCAGCCAGCCCATGCCGATGCGCTCGCGCAGGCCGGCATCGTGCGGCTCGGCCTTTGCCTCCCCGCGCGGCTGGCCGAGAAAAATGATGCCGTAGAACTTGACCATCACATAGGCCGCCAGCGCGGCCGCCAGCGCGATCACGCCGGCCGCCACCGGGATCAGCATGTTGATATAGTTGTTGGGCAAGCCCGGCGACAGCAGGAATGCCTGCAGCAGCAGCCATTCCGAAACAAATCCGTTGAACGGTGGCAGGCCGGACAGGGACAACACGCCGACCAGCATCAGCATTGCAACCCACGGCATGTGCCGGATCAGTCCGCCCATCCGCCCCATGTTGCGCTCTCCGGTCGCATGCAGGATCGAACCTGTGCCGATGAACAGCAGGCTCTTGAAGAACGCATGGTTCAGGCTGTGGTACAGCATCGCGGTAAGCGACAAGGCCGCCAGCCCGTCCTTGCCATACACATGGAAGATGACCGCCAGGCCGATGCCCACCAGCAGCAACCCGATGTTTTCGATCGAGGAATAAGCCAGCAGCCGCTTCATGTCGCCCTGCACCGCGGCGAACATCACGCCGTAGATCGCGGTGATCAGTCCCAGCGCCAGCGCCAGTAAACCCCACCACCATTGCTGTGTGCCGAGCAGATCGAAGGTGACGCGCAGGATGCCGTAGATCGCGGTTTTCAGCATGATGCCGCTCATCAGGGCCGAAACCGGCGAGGGTGCCGCCGGGTGCGCTTCGGGCAGCCAGACATGCAGCG
>Ga0307376_10000252_pt1 | contig 72207 bp, 62 predicted proteins | sample TR2MG_FD_202536 | JGI IMG/M metagenome (GOLD analysis project Ga0307376, IMG submission 202536) | Soil microbial communities from Risofladan, Vaasa, Finland - TR-2 | ecosystem: Environmental > Terrestrial > Soil > Coastal area > Acid sulfate soil | place: Finland: Risofladan, Vaasa | collected...
GGATTCCAGCAGGAATCCTATCCCGAAAATGACTGGTACAACATGCCTGTCCATCGCTGCCTCGACGCCAAGGGCGAACCCGTGAAGATCGCCGTCGACATGGCGGGGCGACACGTCGTCGCCCAGATCTGGCGGGTGGCGGTAGGCCGCAGCGACCTCTACCTCCTCGACACGAACATCGTGGAAAACGGACCGGAGGAGCGCATCATCACCGCGGCCCTCTACGGCGGCGACAAGGAGACGAGGATCCGGCAGGAGCTTCTCCTCGGCATCGGCGGCATCAGGGCCCTCCGTGCACTCGGCATCAACCCGGCCGTGACCCACATGAATGAAGGCCACTCCGCCTTTCTCGCCCTCGAGCGCATCAGGGAGCACATGGGGGAGCGCCATTTCAGCTTCGCCGAGGCCGCGGAGGCAGTGCGTCCGACCAACATCTTCACGACGCATACGCCGGTGCCCGCGGGCAACGAGCGATTCGGCATCGACCTCATGGAGAAGTACTTCGGCGAAATATCGTCGCATTTAGGCATATCATGGGGCGACTTCCTCGCCCTGGGCCGCGAACGCCCGGAGGACATGGCGGAACCCTTCTGCATGACCGTCCTCGCCCTCAAGCTTACGGCCTTCAACAACGGCGTCTCGGAACTCCACGGGGACGTTTCGCGGGAGATGTGGAAGAATATCTGGCCGGGCGTGCCTCTTCCGGAGGTGCCGATCTCCTTCATCACGAACGGCGTGCATCCTCGCACCTGGGTGTCGAACAACATGCTCGAGCTCCTCGACCGCTATTTCGGCCCGCGCTTCTATGACGAGCCGGCGGACCTCTCGATGTGGGGACGCATGAGCCGCATCTCCGACGAGGAGCTGTGGCGGACCCACGAGAGACGTCGCGAGCGCCTCGTCGTTTTCGCCCGCGACCGCATCAAGAAGGCCGCCCGTCGCGCCGGAGCGGGCGAGGGGGCCATGGTGCGCGCGGAAGACGCGCTCTCTCCATCCGCCTTGACCCTATCCTTCGCCCGACGTTTCGCCACCTACAAGAGGGGTAATCTCCTCCTCCGCGATCCCGACAGGCTGTTGCGGCTCCTCTCCGACCGCGATCATCCCCTCCAGATAATCTTCGCGGGCAAGGCCCACCCGCACGACATCCCCGGCAAGGCAATAATAAAAGAATTGGTGCATTTTTCTCGCAAAGAGGAGGTGATGAGCCGCATCGTCTTCATCGAGGATTACGACATGACGATGTCGCGCTATCTCACCTCGGGCTCGGACGTCTGGCTCAACACTCCCCGACGGCCCCTCGAAGCCTCGGGCACGAGCGGCATGAAGGCCGGCATGAACGGCGTTCTCAATTGCTCGGTTCTGGACGGATGGTGGGCCGAGGCCTTCCGCGACCATGGTCCTTCCATAGGCTGGGCGATCGGGTCGGGGGAGATCTACGCCGACGAGGAGCTCCAGGACCAGATCGAGAGCGAGGCGCTGTACGATCTTCTCGAGCGCGAGATCATCCCCTTGTTCTACCAGCGTGGGCGCGACGGGCTTCCGAGGGAGTGGATCAAGAGGATGAAGTCGTCGATGGAATTCGTCGGCGCCGAGTATTCGTCGCACCGCATGCTCAAGGAATATTCCGAGCGATTCTATTTCCCCGCCCTCGAAAACTACCGCAAGCTCGAAAAGGGAAGTTTCGCCGACGCGAAGCGACTCGCCGCATACCTGGATAAAGCCCGAGGAGCCTGGAGCCTCGTAGGGGTCACCGAGCTCAGAAGCGACGCAAAGCCGGTCATGCAGAGCGGCGACAAGGTGAACCTCGTTGCCCATGTCGATCTTGGTGGTCTCGAGCCCGAAGAGGTGCTGGTCGAGTTGTTCCACGGACCTCTCTCGAGTCAGGGGGAGATTGTCGGGGCGGAGCGATCGCCTATGGCTGCAGGAGCAAAAAAGGGCAACGGCTGCGAGTTCACGGTCACGGTCTCCTGCGTCCGGACCGGGCAGCAGGGCTACGCCGTGCGCGTGCTGCCCAAGCATCCGGCCCTGGCCCAGCCCTTCGTTCCGGGATTGATTCGCTGGGCCTGACCCTCGCGAAGATCGCGTCGCGAAGATCGCGAAGCGTCGCCACGGCGTGAAAGGGATAGCCGAATTCGCAAGCGAATTCGGCGCGCGAAGATCGCGAAGCGATCTTCGCGATGCAACCTTTTTCTCCCAATTCGGTCTACAATCATGCATGTGCCGCGTTCGAGATCCTCGGCCCGCAGGGCCTAGCGGCAGTAGGAGTGTGATTCGATGTCCGGAACGTCTATCGCGGCCCAGGTCCTCATAGCTCTCATTCCGATCGTCGGAATCGTGTTGGGCAGCGTCGTCGTGTTTTTCTGGCTTCTCTGGAATCATCGCGAGCGCAAGCTTCTGATCCAGCAGGGAGCTTGGACTCCCTCCCGCTTCGATGTCGAGACGGTGAGCCTTCTCTCGGGGCTGCTTCTATCGGCGGTGGGAATCGTTCTGACAATCCTGATCCTGATCGTCGATGGGATCGGCTATCCCTTGCTCGGAGGGCTCGTGCCCCTGTCGGCGGGCGTCGGCCTTTTGATCTTCGTCCGCTTTCGCGCGGCCGCGCGCCGCTGAAGCGGCGTCATGGCGGATGTCCTGCCGGACGGGTCTCCGCCGGGAGTCCTGTCCGACGAGTCGATCATCGAGCAGGTGCTCGACGGCGACACGGAACGTTTCGCCGAGCTCGTGCGACGTCACGGGCAGCGCGTCTATCGGGTCGGTCTCTCATGGTTCAAGGATCACGACGAGGCGGAGGATCTTGTCCAGGAGGTCTTCGTGAAGGCCTATACCAAACTGGCGAGCTTCAGGGGCGGGGCGAAATTTTCGACCTGGCTCCTCAGGATCGCCTACAACACCGCGACCACGGGGAAACTGCGGAGGCGGGTCCACGAGGAGGTGGACGACGCCTCGACGACGGATCAGCGCGAAGGAGTGGAGGCGGAGCTTCTCGCGAAGGAGAGGGCGCGGGAAGTGCGCGAAGCCCTCGCCTTCCTCACTCCGGAACAGGCTATCTGCGTCGAGCTCTGCTTCTATCAGGACCTTCAATATAGCGAGATTTCGAAGATCACCGGCTTTCCGGTGAACACCGTCAAGTCCCACGTCTTCCGCGCCAAGCGGATGCTGCGGGAGCGGCTTTCGATGGGGGCATGATATGCGCTGCGAAATATTTCTCGATCGTTTCGATTCGCTGGAGCCGGGACGGAGTCTTCCTTTCCGACATTCCTTGCATTTTTCGCATTGCCCTTCTTGCAGAGCCAGGATAGCCGATTTCGAATCCGCCATGGCTGCCTGGAAGGACGACGAGGCTCAACGTAACGAGAGCCACGAGTTCCTCTCCATGGCCGAGCGCAGAACGATGGGGGCCATTAGGCTCATGCCCCGTCCGCGCCGCGAATTCGGCATGGCTCAGTGGATGTTTCCCGGTTTCCTCGTCTCGATTTCTTGTATCGGTCTGCCCATCTTCGCCAAATTCAACGGAGTAGGAAACGAAGATTTGTTCTTTCCCCTCGCCCTCGTCTTCGGTATCGCCCTGACGATTTTCGGTTCGGTTTTCGCGAGCAGTCACGCCGATGAACTCAAAACCGAACTCGATCGGAGGTTGGCGAAGGTTTCCGGGCCCCAGAACTGAGGTTCCGAGATCATGGCCGCGATTCGAAGCTTGGGTGGGGAATGACTGAAGGTTGCCGGGTCACGACAGGTGCCGCGACCCGGACGGGCGCCTATTGCCCTTCGCGAATGATCTCGATTTTGATGCCCTCGGGACTTGCCGAGTCTTCCTTGGGCGGGACCGTGACCTTGAGGATCCCGTTGCGGAACACGGCCTTTACCATTTCCTGCGCAAACTTATCCGCAGGGACATAGTACTTCTGCCTTTCGACGTCCTTGAGCTTGAGGCGGCGCTTGACATAGCGGACGCCTTCGTCGACCGCGCTTTCCGTCCCGATCTTGGCCGAGAACACCATATAATCGCCCTGGAAGCTGAGCTGGATGTCCTTCTCATCAAAGCCCGAAAGGGCGAACTCGAAGACCATCGATCGATCCTGGGTGAGGTAGATGTTCATGGGCGGATAGGAATAGCCGGGGTAGTAGTCGGCGTTGTTGTCCTGGCCCATGTCGAACCAGGTGCGCGCGCGGGGGCCTCCCGGGCCGCCGAGGGGTCCATCCGGACCGCCGGGACCCATGGGTCCATGGGTCCCCGTCCCGAATTCCTTGCCCATCTTTTCGCCGAAGTCCCGAGCAGCCTCGAAGACCTCGTCGAGAATCGCGCCGATGTCGACGTACATGCGATCTTTCATCATCTCCTCCTTGTGGAGCGAGCGACGCCGCGCTGTTCAGCGCTCCGGCGCCGGATATACGTAGGTCCCCCTAGGGGGCGACCGTGCCGATCGCAAGGCGACCGGCTTGGAACCGGACCCTCTCGGGCATCCGATCCATGACTTAAAGGTAGCGATCGTTGGGGGTGGAGGCAAGAGCGCTCGAGGGAAGACCTTTCTCGGCGATTCACGAATCGAACTTGCCAATTCGGGAACCCCGTGCAATTATTGCGCCGCATCAGGGAGTAGCCGGCCGCGTCGTCGAAGGGCGAAGCGGTAGGACGAGTCGTCAGCACGGAGCCCGCCAGGGTTCCCGGCCGTCCGTGCCCGATCGGGCGTCGGCGAGACTGATCAGCGGGCCTTTTGGGGCCCCGATCTCGTCTTTGGAGACGCCCTGATGCCAGCGCTCGATTGGGATTTTATCGTTCGATTTCTCAACATCACCCTCATCGATGTCGCGCTATCGGGCGACAATGCCATCGTCATCGGTATGGCCGCGGCGTCCCTGCCGCCCGCCAAGCGGAAATGGGCCCTGCTCATGGGCGGGGCGATCGCGATAGTGCTCCGGATTTCGCTTACGGCGATCGCTTCCTTCCTCATGCTCATTCCGCTCCTATCCGCGATCGGGGCCATCGTCCTTCTCTGGGTGGTTTACAAATTGGTAAGGCCGGCCCCTCCTCCGGTCGCCGAAGCGGAGAGGCATCAAGAGGCCCGCAATTTCAGGCAAGCCATTGTGCTGATCCTCACGGCGGATTTCATGATGAGCGTCGACAATGTGCTTGCGGTGGCCGGGTCGGCCCATGGCAATCTCGTGCTTCTCGTCCTCGGACTCCTCCTGAGCATGCCGCTCCTAATGGTGACCGGCGGAATCATTTCGTCCCTGATCGAGCGCGCCCGCTGGCTCGTCTACGTCGGAGCCGGGGCAATATGCTTTACCGCCGCCCGCATGTTCCTCGAAGACAGGATCATCGTCGAAAGGTTCCATGTCACCCAGGGGCTCGAACTCGCCATAGCCCTTGTCTGCACCCTCGCCCTGCCGCCGATCCTGGCGCTTGTTCCCGCGCGCTTCGCGAAGAAGAGTCCCGGCTGAGGCGCGGGGAGCCGTAAATATCGTCGCAGTTGCGAATGTTTTCTCTCGCCGCCGCGCCATGAAAAAACCCCCGATCGAAACCGGGGGTTTTGCGCTTATGCCATCGCGCCTTTCAGCGCGCCATTACTTGGCTGGGCCGTAGAGGAGGGGGAAGTCGGTCGCCTTGCCCTGCGCTGCGAGGCCATCGGGGATGACCTTCCAGTTGCCGAGTGGCGCGACCGTGACGGGACCCTGCTGCTTTTCGAACCAGGTGAGTAGGTAGTAGCGAAGGTCCTTCGTGGTGGCTCCGTTGACGAACTGAAGCTTTTGCACGGCTGTCTTGTCCAAGCCGGCGCCTGTGGTGAGGTGGCCGCCGCCTCCCTGTCCGCGGTAGGAGTTGATCGCGACGACGTAGGTCTTGCCGAGGTCGAAGGGCGATCCGTCTGCCATCGACGTGATACTGATTCGCTGGCCGGCGGGCTTGGAGACGTCGACCGTGTAGTCGATGCCGGCTGCCGAATCGTAATTGTAGGATGCCGTGGCGGTCTTGTAGGCCCCGGTGCGCGCGTCCTGGAGGAGTTTCCCCTCGGGGGTCTTCACGAAGGCTATGAGGTGATTGCCCTCGTTCGGCATCGTTTCGAACCAGAATTTGTAGGAGTATTCGAGGAAGTCCTTCACCTGCTGTCCCGTCATGTTCATCGTGTAGAGGAAATTCTCGTACTGGTAGAGGTTGAACATGTCGCGGACGTACATCGTGCCGTCGGCGGAACTCGGAATGGTGGCGTCGAAGGTGAGTGGGGCCGCGAAGGAGATGTCGGCCTTTTTGAGTCCCATGGAGGGATCGGCGCTCAACTCGAGTTGGATGCGGTGGATGAGATCGACGAAGGCCGAATCGCCGAACATCGAATCGCGAGTCGTGATCTTGGCGGCGAGCTTGCCGACCGGTCGATCGACCCAGGCCTTGACGGCGTCGTACTGTCCCTTGAATGCCGCGGTGAAGGCGGGATCGGGGGAGACCCAGTCCATGCCGACGAGGGCTGGGTTGAAACTCTTCTTCCAGGCCTTCGCGGCGGGATCCCATTGGAGGGAAACGTCGAGGCGGCCCACGTTTTTGGCGGCGTTGACCGCGCCGACGATCTCTACGACCTTGCCCTGGGGATCGGTGACGACGAGCTTTTTCTTGGCGACGGGGTCCCAGCCCAATCCATCCCATCCGGCATGGTCGTGGCCCACGAAGACGGCGTCGAAACCGGCGACCTTTTGAGCCACGAGCTGGGCGGCGTTTTCGTTGTTGGGCGTGTCGGCGTTCGTTCCACCGTAGGTGTAGTCGACGCCGGAGTGGAAGAGGCCGATGAGGAGATCGGGCTTTTCCTTTTCTTGGATGATGGGCACCCACTTCTTCGCCGTCTCCACCATGTCGACGAACTTCATGCCGGTCCAGAATTGGGGCGGGAGCCAGTCGGGGATCTTGGGGGTGATCATGCCGAGGATGGCGATCTTGACGCCTTGACGGGTGATGACGGTGTAGGGGGTGAAGTAGGGCGTGCCGTCTTCCTTGACCGCGTTGGCGCAGAGGACGGGAGCCTTGATCTCCTTGTACAGCTTGTCATAGACGGCGTGGCCGGCCTCGATGTCGTGGTTTCCCACGCCCACGGCGTCATACTTCATGAAATTGACGGCCTCAGACCAGATGTGGGGCACGTCGGTCTTCACGAAGTTGTAATAGTAGACGGTCGGCTGCCCCTGGAGATCGTCGCCATTGTCGAGGAGCACGACCTCCCGCGACTTGTCATTGCGGAGCGCGGCCACGTAGGCGGCGACCTGGGCGAGGGAGGTCGGCGCGGGCTTGGCCGTGATGAAGTTGTAGGGGAAGATCGATCCATGGATGTCGGTCGTCTCCACGAAGCTGAGGTTGAGCGGCTGTTTGACGAAGGCCGTTCGCGGATCGGGGGCACCGAACAGGAAGGCGATCGCCATGATCGCCATGACGGCTCCCAAAGCGATTCTCTTGATGCGCATAGACTCCTCCTTTAACAAATGGCGACAATGCCCGAGTGTCCGGGCGTTAACGGATTATAACAGTAATGACCTCTTTCCCTGATCCGTCAACCCGAGGGGAAACTAGAGATCCTTCCTGTTCATGCAGGTTTCCAGATAGAAGGAGGCCGCGCCGTCGGCAGGATTGATGTCCAGCACGCGTTTGAAATAGTACATGGCGCCCGTAAAGTCCTTTTGGTAATAGGCGAGCATGCCTTGCTCGAAGAAGGTATTGGCCTTGACCTTGCTCTCGAAGAGGGAGGGCTCGACGCCGTCGAAAATCTCGAATACCGAGACGGGATCGATCTTGCCCTTGACCTTCACTTTTCCGATGAAGCGATAGGTGTAGGCGCCCGGATCGTGGATGCTCTTGAAGACTTCCTCCGAGATCGCGAGGGCGACATTGAAGGCCTTGGTGATCGCCTGGAGCCTCGAAGCGAGATTCACGGCGTCGGAGATGACGGTATTCTCCATCCGGTCGTCGACGCCGACGACTCCGAGCATCAAGGAACCCGAATGGATACCGACTCCCATCTGGATCGGGCGATAGCCGCTCTTGGCCCGGTGACCGTTGTATTCGATCATCTTTTTCTGCATTTCGATGGCGGTGCGGATGGCTAGGTCCGGCCCCTCGACTCCGGGGAAGAGAGCCATGATGGCGTCTCCGATGTACTTGTCCACGAAGCCGCCGTTTTCCCGTATCACAGGGACCATTCGAGACAGATAGGAATTGATGAAGGCGAAATTCTCCTCGACGGTCAGCCTTTCTGACAGCTCGGTAAAGGCGCGGATGTCCGAGAAGAAAATGGTCATCTCCCTTTTGACGTGATCGCCGAGCTTGAGGTCGACGACGTCGCGCTTGCCGAGGGCGGAGAGGAATTCGGCGGGGATGAAGCGTTTGACGCTCCGACCCATGTCGGCGACGTAGTCGTTGAGGTTTTCGGTGGTCTGGAAGCTGTAGCGTATCTTGCGCATGAGCCCCGCCATGGCCGCAAGGGCGAAGAGGAGGGTCGAGAGGGGCTCGACCAGGAAGGAGATGAGGGGATCCTGCGAGAGAAACAGCCTGAGGGGGATTGCGGCGATGAGGAAGAGGGGGCTCGGGTGCAGCCAGAGCGCTCGCTTGGAACCGCCGATGGCTCTTTTGAGGAGTATGACGAAGGTGGCGATGCAAGCGACGGCATAGTAAACGAGCATGATGGAATGAATGGTGAAAAGGGATCGCGGCAGGAAGAATTCGAGAATTGCCGCCGCAGGGAAGGGAATGAGAATCAGCTTAGAAGGCAGTGTGGCCTTTTCCTGGATGATGCGCGTGAAGAACCATGCTACGGCGGCGAAATGCGCGAGGAAGGCGTAGGATTGAAGGAGGTCGGCATCGAGGGGGATGTCGAAATAAGGAAGGATGACTCGAGCGTTGACGACGTAACGGAAGGCTTCCACGAAGAGCACGAGGGCAAAGGCGAGAAACTCCCGGTTCTTGGTCCATAGGTTGAAAAGAAAGAGAATGAATACGGCCCCGAAGAAGAATGCGCCGGCGATAAGCAGGGAAAACCCTCCGGCCATCACGAGGAAGGATCCCATTGCCGATGCCTCGCCGAACATCACGAGGTCCGGCGAAAGTCTTGTCGAATCGATGCCTTCGCCGCCGGCGGGAACCTGCACGAGAATGTCCAAAAGCGGTCCCGCCGCCTCAAAGGAAAGGATCCGATTTTTTACGGGATAGAGAACGCCGTTGACGGTGGCCATCGCCTCGTCGGCCTCGACGGGAAGGATTAGCATCCAGGTCCGATTCACTGCCGGTCCGTCGATCGCGATCGTCAGGCGATAGCTGCGCTCGCTCGATCTGTCCTCGCGCTCTTCGAACAGGGGCGCGCGGGATCGGACCATAACCGGGAGGGGCGGGGGGCCTTTGATCGGCGGGCTTTTGACGCTTCCCTCGTAGCGATACCAGGAACCCACCGGCTCCAGGAGACCTTTGGAGGGGTCGAAATGCACGATGGCGTCCCCCATGGGACTGACCTGGATGGGAACGGTCGAACAAGAAGATAAAACGGCGAGGGCGATTGCGGCGATCCATAGAAGTCCGACGATAGAATGCCTGGTTTGGAGCTTCTTAGGATTGCATTTGAATCTAGTAGAAAGAAAACTTGAATACATGGGTCAAGTATAGATTGCGCAACCGATCCAGACAAATAGGGAGGGGCTTCATTTCCCGGTAGTTCTTTTATCGTCCTGTTGTTATACTATCGATGTTTTATTATAGATATGCTTATCCTTATATATTGGGGGGTTTTCATGGAGAAGGTCGAAGCCGGTTTTTCTCCCGAACTGAGTGCCTTCATCGCGGAATGGAAGGACAGGCCCGGGAATCTCATCATGCTTTTGCACAGAATCCAGGAGGAGTACGGCTACATCCCCCGGGACGCGGCCGAGCGCCTCGCGCGAAGCATCGACCTTCCGCTCGCGAAAATTTACGGAGTCATCACTTTTTACCATTTCTTCAAGACCAAGAAACCGGGCAAGAACAAGGTTTCGATCTGCCTCGGCACCGCCTGTTACCTCAAGGGGTCGCAAGGCCTGATAGACGAAGCGCGAGACATTCTCGGCATCGAAGGCGATGAGGTTACCGACGACGGACTGTTCAGCATCGACCCCGTGCGCTGTCTCGGCTGCTGCGGTCTCGCGCCCGTGTTGATGGTCGGCGACGACGTCCACGCGAAGGTCACGAAGGACCAGCTCGTCGACATCATCGCGAAGTACAAGTCCGCCTAAGTCAGAAGGAGCAGGTTTATGGCAAAGATGAACGTCGCGAGCCTCGATAAGCACAGGGCGGCGATGAAGGCGAAATATCCGACGAGTCTTCAACCGTCGCAAAAGACACGGATAATCGTGGGCATGGGCACTTGCGGCATCGCGGCCGGCGCCCGCGATGCCTGGGAGGAACTCAAGAAGTCGATCGCCGAATTCGGCATCGAGCACGAAGTCCTCATGAAGCAGACGGGTTGCATGGGCCTCTGTCAGGTCGAGCCGACCGTCGAAATCGCCGTGCCGGGGATGCCGACGGTCATCTACGGCAAGGTGACGGCCGAAGTGGCGAAAAGGCTCGTTCGCAAGCATATCGTCGAGAAGACCCTCATCGACGGGCACATCCAGGACCGACCCGCCACCGACATCGTGCTCTGGGCGGCGAAGGGAGGGGAGTGATGGCCGAACGACAATATCTCCTCGTCTGCGGCGGCGAGGGTTGCCAGTCCGGGAAGTCCGAGGAGCTCTTCCTCGCCCTCCACCAGCAGGCGGAAGCCCTCGGCGTCAAGAACGACGTGCAGATCATCCGCACCGGCTGCTACGGGTTCTGCGAAAAAGGACCAATTGTAAAGGTGATGCCTTCAGAGTCCTTCTATCGGGGGGTGAGGGCCGAAGATGCGAAGGAGATCATCGCCGAGCGGGTCGTCGCGCGGAAGGATGTCCAACGGCTGCTCTACAGGAAGGAAGACCGACTCGCGGCCACGACAAGGGTGCCCGAGGGGGGGACCTACAACAAGCAATTCCGCATCGTGCTGCGCAATTGCGGCGTCATCGATCCGGAGAACATCGACGAGTACATCTCGCGAGACGGCTACGCCGCCCTCGAGAAGGTCCTCTTTACGATGAAGCCCGAGGAGGTGGTCGAGGAGCTCAAGGTATCCGGGCTCCGAGGCAGGGGCGGGGCGGGCTTCCCCACCGGGGTGAAGTGGGAACTCACCCGCGTCGCCCCGGGCGAGCAGAAATACGTGATCTGCAACGCGGACGAGGGAGATCCCGGCGCGTACATGGATCGGGCGACCATAGAGGGTGATCCCCATTCGGTGGTGGAGGCAATGGCGATCTGCGGCTACACGGTGGGCGCCACCAAGGGCTATGTGTACATCCGCGCCGAGTATCCCTTGGCCATCGAGCGGCTCAAGATCGCGATCCGGCAAGCTGAGGAGTTCGGCCTCCTCGGCAAGGACATCCTGGGCTCGGGCGTCGATTTCGAGCTCGAGATCCGCCTGGGCGCAGGCGCCTTCGTCTGCGGCGAAGAGACGGCCCTGATGCGTTCCCTCGAGGGGAACCGCGGAATGCCGGTGCCCAAGCCTCCCTATCCGGCGACGAGCGGGCTGTGGAAGAAGCCGACGGTGATCAACAATGTCGAGACCTTCGCCAACGTGCCGATGGTCATCCTCAAGGGCGGGAAGTGGTTCTCGTCTATAGGCACCGAAAAGTCGACGGGCACCAAGGTTTTCGCCCTCACCGGCAAGATCAATAATTCGGGCCTGGTCGAGGTGCCGATGGGTACGACCCTGCGCGAGATCATCTTCGACATCGGCGGCGGCATCCGGGGCGGCAAGAGGTTCAAGGGCGTGCAGACGGGCGGCCCCTCGGGCGGCATCATCACGGCCAAGGATCTCGACGCTCCTATCAGTTATGAGAGTCTGACTGCGCTGGGCTCGATGATGGGGTCGGGCGGGATGATCGTCATGGACGAGGACGATTGCGTGGTCGACGTGTCGAAGTTCTACATGGATTTCTGCGTCGACGAGTCCTGCGGAAAATGCGCGCCCTGCCGCATCGGCACCAACCAGATGCACACCATCCTCGATCGGATCACCAAGGGGGAGGGGGAGGAAGGCGACCTCGCCAAGCTCGAGAAGATAGGGCAGGCCATGACGAAGGCCTCCCTCTGCATGCTCGGCGGTTCCGCGGCCAATCCCACCATCTCGACGATACGGCACTTCCGCGACGAATACCTCGAGCACATCAGGGACCACAGGTGCCGCTCCGGCTCATGCAAGGCCCTCGTGACCTTCACGATCCTCGCGGACAAGTGCATCGGTTGCGGCCTTTGCGCGCGGCGCTGCCCCGTGCCCTGCATCGCCGGGGAGAAGAAGGGCGTGCATGTCATCGACCAGGCGAAGTGCGTCAAGTGCGGCGAGTGCTTCACCGCCTGCAAGTTCGGCGCCGTCGTGAAAGCGTAAGGGGAAAAACACCATGGTAAAGGCGAAGATAAACGGCAAGACTGTCGAGGTGGCCGAGGGCACCTCGATCCTCGACGCGGCCGAGAAGCTCCATGTGCGGATTCCCAAGCTCTGCCACAACGACGACCTCGAGCCCTGGGCGGCCTGCGGTCTCTGCGTGGTCAAGAACGGCAAGAGCCCGAAATTCCTGCGCGCCTGCTGCACCCCTCTCGAGGAGGGGATGGACATAATTACGACTGATGCCGAGCTCGTGCAGACGCGGAAGACCGTCATCGAACTGATCCTATCGACCCACCCCGACGATTGCCTGGCCTGTCCGCGCAACCAGGAGTGCGAGCTCCAGCGACTCGCGGCGGAGTTCGGGGTGAGGGATCAGCCCTTCCCCAAGAGACTGCGTTTCCTTCCGATAGACAATTCGACGGGAGCCATCGTCCTCAATCCCGAAAAATGCATACGCTGCGGACGCTGCGTGAAGGTCTGCCAGGACATGCAGAACGTCTGGGCCGTCGAATTTCTCGGGCGAGGCGAGAGCACGCGCATCGCTCCGGCGGGCGACGTCCTCCTCGGCGAGGGCCCCTGCATCCGCTGCGGGCAGTGTGCCGCCCATTGCCCCGTGGGGGCGATCTACGAGAACGACCAGACGGCCGAGGTCTGGGACGCGTTGATGAAGACGGGCGAGGGCGAAAAGACTTGCGTGGTACAGATAGCCCCGGCCGTGCGCGTCGCTCTCGGCGAAGCCTTCGGCCTCAAGCCCGGCACGAATATCACGAGGAAGATCTACGCCGCCCTGCGCCGTCTGGGCTTCGACGCCGTCTTCGACACCAATTTCGCGGCCGATCTGACCATCATGGAGGAGGGCACCGAGTTCGTGAAACGCTTCGCCGCCGCGACCGAGGCGGCCACGCGGATGGCGAAGGGAAGCGGGGAGGCCGAGGGGCCCCTGCCCCTCATCACGACCTGTTGCCCGGCCTGGGTCGACTATCTCGAGAAGTACTGGCCGGAGATGATCCCGAACTTCTCGACCTCGAAGTCGCCCCAGCAGATGATGGGCACCATGATCAAGACCTATTGGGCCGCGATGACCAAGACCGATCCGGCGAAAATCTTCAGCGTCGCGATCATGCCCTGCACCGCGAAGAAGTACGAGAATTCCCGCGACGAGACGATGTACGCCTCGGGCTACAAGGACGTCGACGTGACGCTCACGACCCGCGAGCTTGCGCGCATGATCAAGCAGGCGGGCGTCGATATCCTCGAGCTGCCCGACGAGGAGGCCGATTCGCCGATGGGCCATTACACGGGGGCCGGCGTGATCTTCGGCGCGACGGGCGGCGTCATGGAGGCGGCCCTCCGCACCGCCTACACCCTCATCACGGGGGAGGAGCTCAAGAACGTGGAATTCACGAGCGTGCGCAGCATCTCGGGCATCAAGGAAGCCAGGATCGACATCAAGGGCACCGAGATTCGCGTGGCGGTCGCTCACCAGATGGGCAACATCGAGACCGTGCTCCGCAGGGTGGAAAAGGCGAAGGCCGAGGGCGCAGAGGTGCCCTGGCACTTCATCGAGGTGATGGCCTGCCGGGGCGGCTGCATCGGCGGCGGTGGCCAGCCCTACGGCTGCACCGACGAGGTGCGGAAGCTCCGCATCAGGGGCATTTACGACGACGACGACAAGGCGACCTATCGCTCGTCGCACCTCAATCCCTACATCAAGAAGATCTACGAGGAATTCCTAGAGAAGCCCGGGAGTCACAAGGCGCACAAGCTGCTTCATACCCATTACACGCCCAAGCCGATCTACATGAAATAGCGAGGGGGACCGGCCCCGCGAAGGTGATCGCAATTGCGAAGGTCTTCGCGGGGACGGCTCTATTTGGCCGGGCCGATCCGCAGCGTTATCTCCCCCGAGCCGTCGCCCTTCTTGAGGGTGCCCACGAGGGCGCCGACGACGTTGACGACGACCGCCTTCGCGAAGTCGTTGAGCGGCACGGCCTTGCCGTCGCAGGAGAGCGTCACTTCCCTTTCCATGTTTCCTCCAGTGCGTCGAGTATGGCTCCGACCGCCTCGTGGGGAAAGGCCCGCTTGCCGCCGGCGGAGAAGGCCGCGCGTTTTTTGCCTTCGTCGCTCACAAGAATGTCGACTTCGTCGAAACTTCGCTTGCCCGATCTATCGCCCGCCTCGACGAGGACCCGGCAAGCGCCTTCCACCTCCAGCCCTTCCACGAAAAGACGATCGACCTCGCCGAAAATCCTTTCCAGCCAGGCTCGATCGGGATGCTCCGGCGTCGGAACGTAGACCGCCGTCGTTCTCGCCTGGCCGACGCCGATGTAGACGACGGGCGTCGCCCCCGAGGCGCGGAAGCGCCCCGTGTCCTTGGCCTCGTCGCCGAAGTTGCCGGGGTGTCGGCTGGATTTGGCGGCGCCGCAGCGGAGGCCGCGGCGCCAGCCCTCCTCGATGAGGGCGGCGATGAGGGTGGTTTTGCCGCTGTTGGACCAGCCGAAGAATGATGCGATCCTGAGTTCCTGGGATGCCATGTCTCCCATGATAGCCGGAGGCCGGAGCGGCAGGGTAGGGGCGCTTCATTTCCGCCCCGGCACAGGCAGGCGAATGGTCCTGGAAGTCGGCGCTTGGCTGGGCTGCCGACTTTTCGTACCTTGATACCATCGACAAGGAAAGGAGGGAGGCGAAGATGAAACGCCTTCCCGTCTGGTACCTCCCGCACGGAGGCGGTCCTTGGAACGCCATGGACGACAACGGCGACAGGGCAGGCTACGCGGCGCTTTCGGCGTGGCTGAAGGATTTCGGCGCCGCGATCGCGGCGTCCGGCGCGCGCTCCATACTCGCCATTTCCGCCCACTGGGAAGAGACGAAACCCGTACTGCACTTCGGCGAGAGGCCGGGGATGCTCTACGATTACGGGGGATTTCCGGAGCATACCTACCATCTCAAATGGCCGGCGCCCGGCGATCCGGGGCTCGCTGCGCGCGCCGAAGGATTGCTCGGCACCGCCGGCTTCAAAGCCGGCAAGGAATTCGAGCGCGGCTTCGATCACGGAACCTTCGTTCCCTTCATGGTGGCATTCCCCGCGGCAAAGATTCCCGTGGCTCAGCTTTCCCTCGTGCGCGGACTCGACCCCGTGCTGCACTATGAAATCGGGAAAGCCCTCGAGCCGCTTCGCGACGAGGGAGTGGCCATAGTAGGGAGCGGCATGAGCTATCACAATCTCAGGGCCTTCTTTTCGGGCGATCCATCGGTGGCGGAGATCTCCGATTCCTTCGACGCCTGGCTGGCGCGCAGCGTCGCGATCGAGGACCCGCATCTCCGACGGGACGCCCTCGTCAACTGGATGATCGCTCCTCACGCCCTCGAATGCCATCCGCGCAGCGAACATCTCCTTCCCCTTCACGTCATCGCAGGCGCGGGAGGGGCGGACGCCGGCCGCGTCGCATGGCGAGGGAAATTGATGGGCGCCGCTATTTCCGCGATAGCCTTCGGGGATTGAGCGGCGCTCTTCAATCTTCGAAGCGACCGCTTCGACCTTTCTTGACTTGGGCATCCCTCTTTTTCGACGTGAGTCTCCGTTCCCGCGAAGCCCTGGTGGGGGCGGTCGGGCGTCGAGGCTTGTCACGCTTGAGGGCCGATTGGATGAGGGCGACGAGGCGCTCGATCGCCAGCTCGCGGTTGAGGAGTTGGCTCCGCGTGTCGCTCGCCGACACGACGAGCATGTCCCCGTCGACGAGGCGTGCGCCCAGCCGCGACCGAAGGAGGAAGAGATCGGCCTCGCCGAGACCGAGTCGGCCCAGGTCGACGCGACCGGCGGCCTTGCTGTTCACCTTGTTGACGTTCTGGCCCCCGGGGCCGCCTGAGCGGGAGAATTCGAAGGAGACTGCGGACTCCACCGCCTGGCGCAATTCATCATAATTCATAGTGTTCCTTTTTCCGGTTTCGTGGCGAGGCTCCCGCCGTTTCCGCCTTTTGGTTCCGACCGGTCTACCAGGGCTTCGGAGATGCGGGGAGCGGGATCGATCGTCAGGACGCTCCCTTCCGCGAGGCCCAGACCCCCTTCGCGAATTTCGGCGCCGCTGATAGAGACGAGATCGTAGCGACGCAGGGCGACGAATCCCGAATCTACGGAGAGCGTCGATCCCGCCTTGGCCGAAAGGCTCATGAGGCCATTTTCGGAACAGAGCGCAAATCGCAGTCTCCCCGCCTTGTTGAGGAGGCCCTCAGAGACGACCCGCCCTCCGGACAGGCCGGACGCTCCGGTCGCGGCGATCGGCGAAGCGGGAGTCGGGGCTCTCGACGCGGGAGCCGCGGCCGGGGGGGCCGCGATGAAGAACGCCCACTTCACCGACACGCGATCGAGACCGGCCCGGGCGGCGAGGGACACGATTGGTTCGGGCGGCGACCATGGGGTCTCTCCATGGCAGCTCCTCCCCGCGCCGGCGGCGAGGATGGGGCAGGGGATCGAAGAAGGGCAGGGCGCCTGGATCCGCCAGCCTCGGGCGGCGAGGGCGTCGCGGAGACCGAGGAGTTCGCGGCTGGCGGTCTGGGTCGCTGGTTCGATGGCGAGGAGGAATCCATTCGCGTCGAGGAGGCGCGCGTAGCCCTCGACGAAGGCGACGCGTCTTTCGATCCGATCCGCGTCGGCCTTCCAGAGTTCATTGAGGAGGTGGGAGGCCACGATGGCGTCGTAACCGCCTTTGCCGTCTACCGCGGTCTTTTCGAAATCGAGGACATTCGCCTTCGTCTCGACCTTGGCCGAAAGGAGCCTCTCCGCCAGATCAAGGGCTGCCCTGCTTCCGTCGGTGAGGTGGATGAACTTCGCTCCCGCGGCGTCGGCAAAGGCCGCCGCCGCAGGCCCGGGGCCTGAGCCCAGGTCGAGGACTCGCTCGGCGCGGAAGTCGCCGAAGCGAAGCGAGAGAAAGGTTTCGAGATAGGAAACCGGCCAATAATAGAGGAGATAGGCGCCGAGGAGTTCCGGCGAGTCCATATAGCCGGCCCCTTCGCTGCGGCCCGAAAGACTTCGGTCATTTGTGAGGCCACGCTGCAGCCTGAAGAGCGAATCGCCGATATCGGCGATTTCCCGGAAGGAGAGACCGCTTATCGCTGCCCTATCGGCTCGACGCGACGGAGTTCCCTTCGCGAGGCCTCTTCGATAGGTCTCGACAAGGGAGGGTATCCAGCCGGCGAGACCCAGGGCGGGATTGGCGGGCGACGATGATTCCGAGGGGTGAAGGCTCACGATGACAAGGTAGCGAAAGGGAAGGATTCGTGGAAGGGCGGGCATTCCTTGACGTCGCCCGACCCTGCCGATAGGCTCGATCCGCGCTGTAGCCGCTTCCGGGAGCGGCGACCCGCCCATGTCGTAGCTACCGCCGGCCGGGCGGGGATCGAAAGATCCGGAATTGGAGCATCGAATGAAATTATCGATACGAAGGCTCATCGCGAGCCTTCCTCTCGCCTTGTTGTGCGCCGGCGCCCTCGTGGCCCAAACGGCCGCGGAATCTCCGGCGCCGTCGTCAGCGCCATCCGCCCCTGCCGGGCCCGAGCAGCCCAGGATCTCCTTGCCCGAAGCTGTTCCGCCCCCGCCCCTCGCCGTCCCCCCGCGGGTCGATCCCTGGGCGGCGGCCCCCGCGGCCGAGAAAGCGGTATTCGCGACGGTAGACGGCCTCGTCGCGCAGGGCAAGTGGAAGAGCGCCTGGGCAGTCCTCGCCGCGGCGGATACGACGAATGCCGATCCGTGGATACTCGCTCGTTCGATCGCCCTCGCCCTCGATGGCCATGTCGACACCAAGCAGCATCTCGCCTTCACCTTCGTGGACCTTGGCGCCGGGACCACCCTCGAATCAGCTCGCGCCGCGGCGGTCGGAGCCGGGGAAGTCGCCTTCGACCCTGTCGCCCTGGCCGATGCGCAGGTTGCGGCCAAAATCGCCTCGGTGCCCGCCCTCGAGTTCGAACTCGGCCGATATCTCGGCGAGGTCGCCGGGCTTTATCAGGGAAAGTGGCGCCTCGGCGACGAGGAAATCGTCGCGAGGGAATTCGACGCCCGCGCGGCGGCTCGGGAGGGCGGCGCGTATGACGCGGCGAGTCTCCAGGCCGAGGCCGAAGCCTATCTCGACAAGGGCGGAGCCGCCGACGCGGAAACCCTCGTCACGGCCGCCGAGGCCCTCGGCGATCCGATTCCCCGCCTGCGTTACGATCACGCCATCGCACTTCTCATGCAGCAACGCTATGAAGAGGGACTCGCGATGATCGACGCGACCCTGGCAGTCGACAAGGACCCCTCCTCGAGGGGCAACGGCCTCAGCCTCGGCGCCCAGGCCGCCGCCCTCGCCGGAAAGGATGACTTGGTACAGGGTTATCTGGATCAGGCGGAAAAGGAAGAACCCACCAGCCCCCGGCCCCTTCTCTTCGGCCACTATCTCTACGTCGCGAAGGGCGAGGAGGACAAGGCGAACGCGATGGCCGACAAGACCATCGAGCGCTTCGGGGCCGACCCCCAGCTCATCTCGACCCTGGTGAAGACCTGGTTCGACGCCGGCGACCCGAGCGCGAGCCTCCCCTTCCTCACCAAGGGACTGGCCGCCCACGAATCGGACGACGCGGCCGCGACGGTCTTCGGGATTTACAAGGCCATGGTGATTTTGAGGACAGCCACCTCCCCCGCCGACGTGAAGGATGTCGGAGCCCTTCTCGACGCGACGAGCGCGCACGCGGAAAAGGCCTATGCGGGACGCAAGGAGATATCCGATGCCATCGCCTCGCTCAGGGCAGGGCTGGCGCAGCTGACGGCCGCTCCGCCTCCGGCGGCACCCGACGACCTTCCCCCCACGGAACCTCAGCAAGGGGCAGACGCCGCGCCGGGAGCGACGGCTCCGGCCCCCACCCCCGCTGCTCCGTCGGCGACAACGACTCCTTAAAAAAATCGAACCCTCGTCGGTGCTGTCCGGCGAGGGTTCGGCTTTCGCCAAGGCCGCGGGCGGCTAGGGACGCGACGTGACCAATGCGCGGGCGAGGATGCAGGCTCCCCGCGCCGCGTCGGCTTGCGGCGACACGATTTCGATGTCGGGAATGCGGGAGACGATTCGCGAGGCCGTGTCGCGACGCAAGGCCTCGTTCGATTCGATCAGACCGCCCTTGAATGCGAGGCGTTTCTTTTCGAGGCGGCTTCCGATCCGATCGTGGACCGATGTCGCGAGCAGCGCGAGCTCTTCCGCCGCCCGATCGAAGAGGTCGACGGCGAGGAGGTCGCCGCGATCGCGGTATTCCCCGACGACCTCGGCGAAACGCGCGATGCGCCGCTTGTCGAGACGGCCGTAGACGAAGGGGATGAAGGCGTCGGGCGACGCGAGTCCGAAGTGCTCGAGGGCGGCGCCGAGGAGATCGGTCTTGAGGTCGCGACCCTCGGCAGAGCGGAGGGAACGACAGATGGCGTCGAAGGCGACGCGCCAGGCGGAACCTTCGTCGCCGAGGAGATGCCCGAGGCCGCCGGCCCTGACCGTCGTGCCGTCGTGCGCGCGTCCGTAGGCGATCGAGCCGGTCCCGGAAATGATGAGCATTCCTTCCGTGTCGACGAGGGCTCCCGCCAAGGCCGGTTCGGCGTCGTTTCCCACCGCGAGGGGGCCTGAATATCCTGTGGCTCCCCTGAGAATGCCGGCGAAGACGCCCTTGTCCTCGTCGCGATCCACGCCGGCGCTACCGACGAAGCCGGCGGCGAAATCGTCTGCGGTCAGGCCGGCCTCGGCGCGGGCGCGGGCGAAGAGCTCGGCGAAGGTCGCCACGACGGCCGCCCTCTCGTTGGAATTGGGATTTGTCGGTCCGCCTTCGGCGAAAAAGATTCTTTCGCCTTCGAAGCTCTCCACGCGGAGGCGGGAGCTCGTCCCCCCCCCGTCGATGCCGAAAACATAATTCATGCAAAATCCTCCGAAATCCCGAGGCGCCAGTGCGCGGCGGGCGAACAGGGAGTGGGCCACCCGTCGCTCGCTTGCACGGGAGACGGCGACCTGAGTACCATATCAGCCATGGACAGTATCGTCATCCACAACGGTGAGCTGCTTCCCGGCTACGCGAGAATGCCGCGTTCCGCCGTCCTCGTGGAAGAAGGGCGCATCGCCGACGTCTTTTCGGAGCGGCGATTCGATCAGAAGCGTTTCCCGGCGGGGACGAGGATCTACGACGCGGGCGGAGCATTCATCGCGCCAGGACTCATCGACAGCCACATCCATGGCTTCGCGGGCTTCGGAACCGAGGACCTTTCGGCCGAGGCCATTCTCGCCATGTCCGAGCACCTCGGCCGCTACGGGGTCACCGCCTTCTGCCCGACCATCTACCCGATGGCCGAGGAGGACATGATAGCCGCGATCAGGGCCTGCGCCGAGGCGGCGGGTCGGGAAAGCGGGGCGAAGATCATGGGGGTCCACCTCGAGGGACCCTTCATCTCCCCTGCCAGACTCGGCGTCCAAAGGCCCGAATTCGTGAGACCAGTCGACCTCGAATTGATGGAGCGCCTCTTCGTAGCGGGCAAGGGCACGATACGCAACATGACGGTGGCTCCCGAGATCAAGGGTATGCGCGAACTCGCCCTCTATTGCATGAAGCGGGGCATCGTCCTCCAGGCGGGGCATACGGACGCGACCTACGAGAACATGCTCGAGGGCATGCAGGCGGGAATCCTCCACTCGACGCACTTCTTCAACGCCATGAGCCGCCTCCATCACCGAGATCCCGGCGCCGTCGGCGCCATCATGATCCATTCGGAGCTCTCCTGCGAGATCATCGCGGACGGCAAGCATGTCCATCCCGGCCTGATCAAGCTCCTCCTCCGGGACAAGCCCTCGAGCAAGGTCGTCCTCGTCACCGATTCGCTCAAGCCGACGGAACAGGGCAATTGCCCCCTTTTCGCCAATCGCGAGGAGGTGGCCCTCCGCGACGGGGTCTTCCATCGAGTCGCCGACGACGTGATCGCCGGTTCCGCCCTCACCATGATGCGGGGGGTCGAGAACATCGTCTCCTGGGGGACTCCCATCGAAAACGCGGTGGAAATGGCCGCGACGAATCCCGCGCGGATCATCGGCCTCGGCCAGAGGGGGCTCCTCGTTCCGGGATGGGAGGCCGACATCGTCGTCTTCGACGCGGCCTTCAAGGTTCTCGCGAGTATGGTCGGCGGGCGATTCGTCCGGAACGAGCTGTAGGATCGGGATCCGGCCCAGGCGGCTCAGCAGGCCTCGTCGACGCAGGGGAGGACTTCGAGGATGCCATTGTCCCCGCCGTTGTCCTCCGCCTCGGAGCCTTCCGCCGACGGCCATCGCGGGATGGCCGAATCGGGGCCTTCGATAAGCATTGTCACCTTATTTCTTCCCGACCGCTTGCCTTGGTAGAGGGCTTCGTCGGCGAGGTTGATCACCGCCTCCGCGCCGAAGGCCGGAGGGACCAATGCCACGCCGAGGGTCATGGTGACCTTGAGCTTGCGACCCCCGAACTCCCAGACAGAGGCTTCGACCCGCTGACGGAGCCTCTCCGCCAGCTTGAAGGCGCCGTCGGGCTCCGATTCTCCAAGCACTATGAGGAATTCCTCGCCTCCCCAGCGCGAGGGGATGTCCGTCGCCCTGACCGTGTCGGAGATGATGGCCGCGGTGTTCATGAGGACATAGTCGCCGCAATCATGGCCGAAGCGATCGTTGAAGCCCTTGAAACGATCGAGGTCGCCCATGATGACGGCGACGAGGCCCTCGGAGCGGCGAGCGCGGGCGATTTCCCTGTCGAGGGCCTGGAGGGCGGCCCTTCGATTGGCCAGATTCGTGAGGACGTCGGTGCTCGCCAGCTCGCTGAGGCGCGCATTGGCCCGATCGAGCTTGGCGTGGAGGATGGCGGCCCGGAAGGTCGTTCCCAATTGCAGCGATAGGGTCTCGAGGAGGGTCCGGCGCAGGTCGTCGAGATCGGCGGGGTCTCGATAGCCGACCATCAGCGTTCCGATGATTCCCGACGGAGCGACGATCGGATAGGCTCCCGCGATTCCGAGGCCCAATGCCGTTATCGCGTCCCGTAGGGGCCCGGCCTCGTAACTCGCCACGAGCTGGGCGACGGGCTTGCCCTCGGCGAAGGCGATTTCCGCGATGCTTGCCTGTGAATCCGGCTTGGCGAGAAGCGCCAGACACTGACTGCTGAGGCCTCTCTGTGCCGCCATGGTGAGTCCCTCGCCCTCGCGCTCTTCGAGGTAGATGACAACGGCGTCGGCCTTGAGCCTATCTTGGATGAGATCGAGGACCTTGTGGAAAAGTTCGGCGGGATCGATGAGGCCGGCCGTGCCGGCGAAGGCGTCGTAGAGAAGCTGCAGTTCCGTTCTCTCGCGCGAGCCCTCTTCCAATCGCGCCGTGATCTGGGCCTCGAGACTGGTCATGAGGATTATGACGAGGACCGCGTTGATGGCAAGGAATATGCCCACCGAGGTTTCGATGGCGAATCGATCGGTGATGAAGATTCCGCCTTGGGGCTGACCGGCCATGCTCAAGACGACCGAGAAGGCGCGTATGGCTTGGAGGATGATGGCAAGGCCGAAGGCCGCGGCGAGGAGCCCTGGGCCATTTCGAGCCGTACCAGAAGCCCTGCGCCTGAGGAGTATTCCTCCGGCGAAAAGGAGGGAGGCGACGCTGCCGAAGGCTGTCGCCGCGATGAAGGGATCCTCGACGCCCAGGGCGAAGGACGATGCGAAACCCGCGATGACGAGGAGGAACCCCGTGAGCGCCATGGCGTGGATCGGGGGGCCTTCGCCGAAGATGCTGAGGCTCGCGCTCGAATAGCAGCAGTAGGCGAGGAACATGGCGAGATTGATCGCCTGCGAAACAAGGGGAATGGGAAGGAGGTCGGATAGGAAACCCAAACCGACGAGGGCGACGACGGCCACGTTGCCGGTGAGCCATGAACCGAGTCTCTTGATTCCGCGATTGGCGAGGGCGCGATAGACGCCAGCGCTGACAAGCGCGAGAGCGAGACCGCCCAGGAACAGCTCGAAAGCCTCCATCACTTTTTCATTCATATTACCTCATTTTACCTTGAGTATGCCCCCATCCCGATGTCGGCGCAACAAGGAATACGAGAAATCGATGAGCTAAGAGCGACTCGCTTCCTCGACCCATTCGACGCTCTGATGCCTGAAATACGCGTCGTAGAGAGTCGCATAACTTCCGCCCCGATCGAGAAGTTCTGCATGCGAACCTTCTTCGAGTATCCGACCCTTTCCGAGGACGATTATCCGGTCGGCAAAGCGGACTGTCGAGAGGCGATGCGCGATGACGATGGCCGTCCTGTCCGCCATCAAGGTCTCGAGTCCCTCCTGGATCTGGGCCTCGGTGAAGGGATCGACGCTCGAGGTCGCCTCGTCGAGGATGAAGATGGACGGAGCTTTGAGGAGGACGCGGGCGAGGCTGACGAGCTGGCGCTGGCCGAGGGAGATGGAAGAGCCACGGTGGCCGGTCGAGGTCGCGAGTCCCCGCGGAAGATCGTCCACCCAGTCGCCTCTGCCTAGGGAGCGGGCGGCGGTCTCGACCTCCCTGTCGGTCGCCTCGGGTCGCGCGTAGCGTATGTTGTCGAGCACCGTGCCCGGGAAGAGGAAGGGATCCTGCGATACGAGCCCGATGGCGCCGCGCAGCTCCTCGAGGGGGAGTGAACGGATGTCGCGGCCGCCGAACTCGATCCGGCCCTCCTGGAATTCGTAGAACCGGGCGATGAGTTTGATGACGGAGGATTTGCCCGCGCCGGTGTGGCCGACGATCGCGAGTTTCTCCCCTGGCGCTATGTCGAGGGAGAAGCCGTCGAGCACCTTTTCCTTGCTCGAGTAGGAAAAGCCCACCCTGTCGAAGCGAAGGGCGATGGGCGCCGCGCGCCCGTCGAGCCGCGGAGTCATCCCTGACGTGCCGGAACCGAGTTCCGGCGATCCCTGAATTGCGACCTCCATGTCGCCCTGATCGACCGCTTGTCGCACTTTTGGTTCGCGGTCGATCAGCGCGAAGACGCGTTCGGCGGCGGCGAGGCCGTCCTGGAGCTGGCTCCAGAAGCTCGCGATGTTGAGCAGGGGCCACCAGAAATAGCCGACAGCCTGCATGAAGAGGAACCATTCGCCCAGGCTCAAGACCCCGTCCCGGACCGAGGAGCCGCCGAACCACGCGAGGAGGCCGTTGCCGCCGCCGGAGGCGATGCCGACTATCGGCATTATGATGACCAGGGTGATGCCGCGGCGGAGGTGGAAGCGGTAGGACAGGCGGTTGTCGCCCGTGAAGCCGGCGTAGAGCTGGGCCTCGCGCCTGAAGCCCTTGGCCACCGAGATGCCGGCGATCGACTCCTGGATGCGCGCGTTGACCTGTGCGGTGACGCGCTTGGCGTTCTGGGTGACGAAGCGGGCGAAGCCGCGGAAGGAGAGGGCCAGGGCCGCGGCGGCGGGGGCCATGGCGAGGAGGAGGAGAGAGAGCCTCAGGCTGATGGTCGTCAGGTAGGAAAAAAAGACGACAACTAATATGATTTGCGAGAGGAAGTCGACGACGAGGCCGATGACGTTGGCGAAATCTTCGGTGTCGGTGGTCACGCGGCTCACGACCTTGCCCGAGGACTGCTCGTCGTAGAAGGAGAGATCGTGGGCGAGGGCCCGCGAAAAGGCGTCCGAGCGGAGGCTGAGGATGGTCTCGCCCACCGTGCGGCCGGTGAGGTACTGCCGGGCATAGTTGAGGAGCCATTCGAGGACGCCGAAGCCCGCTATTGCCAGGGCGAGGAGGAGAATGTGCGAGACGACTCCGGCCGACTTTCCCGCGGCGTCGAGAGCCTTGGAAATGACCACCTGGGCCGCGAACTCGGAGAGGGCGGCGGCGGCGAGGGCCAGGCCGACGAAGATGAGCCGGCTTCGCGAGGGTCTGAAATAGGAAAGGATGCGCGCAGCGAGCTGGCGATCGGAATATTTCCTGTCGTATGCCTCGGAATCGAGGCCGTCCATAAGAAAGCCCATGTCAGTCCCCTCGTGACCCGTTGGTCACGCGTGACCCGTTGGTCACGCGCGATCCGTGGATCACGAAAAGTCGGCGGTAGTCCTCGGAGCGGGCCATGAGCTCTTCGTGGTTTCCCACGGCCGCGAGCCTCCCTCCTTCGAGGAGGAGTATGGTGTCGGCCCAACGGATCTGGGAGAGCCGATGCGTGATGAGGAAGGTCGTGCGACCCTCGCCGGCATGGCGCATCGCCTTCTGGATCTCGTCTTCGGTCTTCGAGTCGACGGCGCTCGTCGAGTCGTCGAGGATGAGGACGCGAGGGTCGGCGAGAAGCGCCCGGGCGATGGCGATGCGCTGTTTCTGCCCCCCCGAGAGGGTCTGACCCCGGTCGCCTATCTCCGTCGCGTAGCCCTTTTCGAAGGAGAGGATGAAGTCGTGGGCCTGGGCAGCGCGGGCGGCCGCCTCGATCTCGGCATCCGTCGCGTCGGCCTTGGCGAAGGCGATGTTGTCGCGGATGGTGGTGCTGAAAAGGAAGACGTCCTGCTCGACGGTGGCCACCTGCGAACGGAGGCTGCCGAGATCCCAATCGCGGACGTCGACGCCGTCGACGAGGACTGAACCGGAGCTCGCGTCGAAGATGCGCGAAACGAGCTTGACGAGGCTCGACTTGCCCGAACCCGTGCGGCCGACTATGGCCACGGTCTGGCCGGGTCCCACCGAGAAGCTGATGTCGCGAAGGACCAGGGCTTCGTCGGGGCTTGCGCCGACAGGGCTGGCGCCGTCGCGGCTTGGGCCGTCGCGGCTTGGGCCGCGGGGGGGAGCCTCGACGCCGGCGCTCTCGCCGCCCCCGTTCTCAGAGGCACGACGGGCGCCGGCGTCTTCGGCTCCGAAGGAAAAGCCCACTTTCCTAAATTCTACTTTTCCGGCCATCTTCGCCGATCTGCCGCCCCGATTTTCATCGAGGCCGCTTCGGGCCTTGATCATCTCGAGGATGCGGGCGGCGCTGGCCATGCCCATTTGGAGCATGTTGAAGGAAAAGAGGGAGATGAAGGTCGTCTGGCGGAAGGCGTTCCAGAGCATCATGAAGCCGATGGCCTGGCCGATGGTGATGGAACCGGCGCGCCAGAGGATGATGGCGTGGAGAAAGGCTCCCGCCCAGGCGATGGCGAAGACGAGGAGGGGCCAGTAGCGGCCCTCGACGCGGGCGATTTTCACGTAGAGATCGCGGAGGAGGGAGGCTTTTTCGGCGAAGGCCCTGCCCTCGCGGAGCTCGCCGAGGTTGGCTTTGACGGTCTCGATGCCCTCGAGGGCGTCGGCGAGTCCGGCGTTCATGTCGCCGAAGGCCGCGCGCTGGGCACCGGTGAGGGGGCCGAGGGTCCTGGCGTAAAGGAGGAGTGTCGCGACGAGGCCCACTATGAAAAGAAGGGGCACCAAGAGGAGCCTCGGATCGATGAGGGCGACCATGACGAGGGGCACGATAGTCATCACGAACTGGTCGGTGATGAGCATGATGCCCGGCGAGAACATCAGGTTGACGTAGTGGACGTCGTTGGTCGCCCGGGCCATGAGGTCGCCGACCCGCTGCGAGGAGTGCCAGGTCTGGCTTTTGCCGAGGAAGGAGGCATAGAGTTCAGCCCGGGCGTCGCGTTCGATGCGCTGGGCGAGGAGTTCGAAGGATAGGTTGCGGCCGATGCCGGCGAGGCCTTGGAGGAGGGCGGCTCCGGCGATCAGAAGGGCTACGGCGAGGAGGTCGCGCTGGACCCATCCGGGTTTCGAGAGCACGTCGAAGCCGTGGCCGACGAGGACCTGGAGGCCGGAGTAGCCGATATTGTTGGCGATATCGAAGGCGAGGGCGAGGATGGGGAGCCAGGCGTAGCGGAGGACGTGGGAAAGAACCCATCGGCCGGGGCTCCTCCGGTCGTAGGCGAAGGCATCTTCGGCACGGAATTCGCTGCTATGGTCGGACATTTCTTCCTCGTCCCGAGAATGTACCGGAATCCAGGCTCGGAGGCCAGTTCGGAGCTTTCCGAAGGGGCGGGCCCTTGACGTGCGTTCGGCGGCCCGGCTATAAACATTTCGTCGTTTGCCGCTGTAGCTCAGTTGGTAGAGCAACGGACTGAAAATCCGTGTGTCAACAGTTCAATTCTGTTCGGCGGCACGATAGAGACCGACCCAGACGGGCCGGTCTTTTTTTGCGCTCGCGCGACCGGGGCCTTAGACTTGAACGAAGTCTGTCCGACCGCGAGGTATCCCGATGACCACCGGCGAGCCTGAGTCGTATTCCGGATTGAGCCGGGACGAGGCCAGCAGGCGCCTCGATTCCGAAGGATTCAACGAGCTTCCCCAGTCCAAGAAAAAGAACATCCTCACCATCGCCCTCGGGGTTCTGAAAGAGCCGATGTTCATGCTCCTTCTCGCCTGCGGGGGGCTGTACCTCCTCCTCGGGGACGCCGAGGAGGCTCTCATGCTCCTCGGATTCGTCTTCGTCGTCATGGGCATCACCTTCTGGCAGGAGAACAAGACCGAAAAGGCCCTCGACGCCCTCCGCGACCTGTCGAGCCCGAGGGCCCTCGTCATCCGCGACGGACAGCAGGAAAGGATAGCCGGCCGGGAGGTGGTCCGCGAGGATATCGTTCTCGTCGTTGAAGGGGACAGGGTCCCGGCTGACGCCCTCGTGCTGCGAAGCGACAATCTCGTCGTCGACGAGTCGCTTTTGACGGGCGAGTCGGTGCCCGTGCGAAAGAGGGCGGTGAAAGGCGAGTTCGCGGCTGGGCTGCCGGGCGGCGACGATCTGCCCCAGATTTGGTCGGGCACGATGGTGGTGAAGGGGCGGGGCGTGGCGCGGGTGTTGGCGACCGGGCCGCGGACCGAGATCGGGCGCATCGGCAAGGCCTTGCAGAGGCTCGAGACCGAGAACACGAATCTCCAGAAGCAGACGGGCCGCATCGTCCGCAGCTTCGGCCTCGTCGGGGCCGCGCTTTGCGTCTTGGTCGTGGTCGTCTTCGGTCTGACGCGGGGCGACTGGCTTTCGGGCGTCCTCGCCGGGCTTTCGCTCGCGATGGCCACCCTCCCCGAGGAATTTCCCGTCGTGATGACGATCTTCCTCGCCCTGGGCGCCTGGCGCATTTCGCGGCGAAACGTGCTGACGCGGAGGATGGCGGCCATCGAGACCCTTGGCGCGGCGACCGTGCTCTGCACGGACAAGACCGGCACGATCACGATGAACCGAATGAGCGTCGCGAGGCTGGGGCGCGACGGGGAATTCCGCGCGGTGGCGGACGGGCAGGCGAGCCTGCCCGAGTCGCTTCACCGGATCGTCGAGTACGCCGTCCTCGCGAGTCCGGCCGATCCCTTCGATCCGATGGAAAAGGCCATGCGCGATCTCGGCGCGCGGGCCCTGGCAGGCACCGAGCACGTGCATACGGACTGGCGTTTTTTGCGGGAGTATCCGCTTACCGACGGCCTTCTCGCGATGTCCCACGCCTGGGAGTCGACGGACGGGGAGAGGCTCGTGATCGCGGCCAAGGGGGCGCCCGAGGCGATAGCCGATCTCTGCCACCTCGACGAGGCGGCCGTAACCTCCCTCCGCAGCGATGTCGAGACCCTCGCCTCGGAGGGGCTCCGCGTGATCGGGGTCGCCGCCTCCGAGTTGCGCAAGGGGCTTTTACCGGAGTCCCAGCACGACTTCGCCTTCGAGTACGTCGGGCTGATGGGGCTTCGCGATCCCGTGCGGCCCGGGGTGCCCGACGCGGTGGCCCAGTGCCGGAGCGCCGGGATCAGGGTGGTCATGATCACCGGCGATTATCCGGGCACGGCTCGGAACATCGCCCGCGAGATCGGTTTGGCCGATCCTGAGGCTATGCTGACCGGGTCAGAGTTACAGGCGATGGATGACGCGGAGCTCGAGACAAGGATCGCCGGCGTCTCGGTCTTCGCCAGGGCCGTGCCCGAGCACAAGCTCCGCATCGTCGCCGCACTCAAGGCCCGCGGGGATGTCGTCGCGATGACGGGGGACGGGGTGAACGACGCCCCCGCGCTGAAGGCCGCCCACATCGGCGTGGCCATGGGTGGAAGGGGCACCGATGTCGCCCGCGAATCGGCCGCCCTCGTGCTGCTCGACGACGACTTCGCCTCGATCGTCGCGGCCGCCCGCGTCGGCAGGCGTATCTTCGACAACCTCCAAAAGGCCATGACCTTCATCTTTTCGGTGCATCTGCCCATCGCCGGCATGTCGCTGCTGCCGGTGATGTTCGGCATGCCGCTGGCGCTGATGCCCGTACACATCCTCTTTCTCGAGCTCATCATCGACCCGGCCTGTTCCATCGTCTTCGAGATGGAGGAGGAGGAAAAGGGCATCATGGAGAGACCGCCCCGCCCCGTCTCGGAACCCCTTTTCGGCAGGCGGATGATCGTCACGGCCCTCATCCAGGGTCTGGGCGTCCTCGCCCTCGTCGCGGCGATCTATTCCGTCGCCCTCGGGGCGGGACTCGGCGAGGGCGAGGCCAGGGCCCTGGCCTTCGTCAATCTCGTGTTCGGCAACCTCAGCATGATCGTTTCGAACCGCTCATGGACGAGGTCATTTTTCGCGACGCTGAAAATTCCGAACCCGGCCCTCAAATGGGTGGTCGGCGGCGCCTTCGCCTTTCTGGGGCTCGCGGTTTTCGTGCCCTTCCTAAATCGGGTCTTCGGCTTCGCGCCCCTCCATCCCTGGGAGTTCGCCCTCTGCCTCGGCACGGGCCTGGTGACGATCGCGATAAACGAGGTCGCCAAGCTGCCTGCACTGCTGCGGGCGAAAAGAGGCGGGGAGAGGCCCTAGCCCCTGATCATCGCCGCCAACTTTGACGGCTCGAAACCGAAGTGCCGTGCGACATCCTCTGCGGGCCCCGACTCTCCAAAGCTCTCAATTGAGAGGATGTCTTCGGGTTTGGCGAGGCGTTCCCAGCCTTGGGCGACGCCGGCTTCGGCGACGATGACGCGGGCGTAGGGGGGGAGGACGGATTCGCGGAAGGCCGCGGGGGCGCGGAAGAAGGCTTCGCGGCAGGGCATGGAAACGACGCCGACCTCGTCGGCCTTCCCCTCCTTTTCCAGGAGCGCGACGGCCTTGAAGGCGAGCTCGACCTCGGAGCCGCTCGCCACGACGACGACGCGAGGGGGCTTCGGCGCCTTGCGCGCGATATAAGCCCCGAAGGCCATAGTCGAGCGCCAGTTCGGGTCGTCCTTGCGGACGATCGAGAGGTTTTGGCGAGAAAGGGCGATGATCGTGGGGCCGTCGCGGCGCTCCATCGCTATTTTCCAGGCCTGGGCCGTCTCCTCGGCGTCGGCCGGACGGAGGACGAGGACGTTGGGGATGGAGCGGCAGCTCGCCAGGTGCTCGATGGGCTGGTGGGTCGGACCGTCCTCGCCGAGGTAGATCGAATCGTGGGTCATCACATAGACGACGGGGAGGCGCATCAGGGCGGCGAGGCGGAGGGCCGGTTTGAGGTAGTCGACGAAGGTGAGGAAGGTGGCGACGAAGGGTCTGAGACCGTGGAGGGCGAGGCCGTTGGCGATGGAGGCCATGCCGTGCTCGCGGATGCCGAAGTGGAGGTAGCGGCCGTCGCGCTTGGCGGCGCTATAGACGTCGCCGCCGGGGAGGGCCGTGGAGTTGGGGCCGGTGAGGTCGGCGGAGCCGCCGACGAGGGCGGGATATGCCGCATAGACGGCGGCGAGGGCCTTGCCCGAGGCTGCGCGGGTGGCAATCTTCTCCTCCGCCTTGAAGGTCGGAAGGGCGAGGGGGACTGCTTCCTTGCCCGAGAGGATGGCGTCGAGGAGGGCGGCCTTGTCGGGGGCCTCGGCCTTCCACGCGGCGAATTCCTTGTCCCAGGCCGCGCTGGCCGCCGCGAGTTCCTTGCGGCGCGACTCGAAGAACTTGGTAGCGGCCGGGTCGATCCAGAACGAGGCGTCGGCGGGTATGCCGAGGTTGGCCTTGGTCTTCGCGAGTTCCTCCGCGCCGAGGGGGGAGCCGTGGACGCCCGCCGTGCCAGCCTTGCCGGGCGAACCCTTGCCGATGACGCTCTTCAGTATTATGAGGGTCGGTCGAGCCGCGTCGGCCTTGGCCAGCTCGGTGAGGCCGGCTATTTGATCATAGTTGTACATATCTCCCGAGAGGACCTGCCAGCCGTAGGCTTCGTAGCGCCTGCCGACCTCCTCGGTGAAGGAGAGCCCCGTCGAGCCGTCGATGGTTATGGAGTTGGAGTCGTAGTACATGATGAGCTTGCCGAGGCCGAGGTGTCCGGCGAGGGAGGAGGCCTCCGCGGAGACGCCTTCCTGGAGGCAGCCGTCGCCCGCGAGGACGTAGGTGTAATGGTCGACGATCTTGTGGGCGGGGCTGTTGAGTCGGGCGGCGAGCATGGTTTCGGCTATCGCGAGGCCGACGGCGTTGGCGACACCCTGGCCGAGGGGGCCGGTGGTCGTCTCGATGCCGGGGATGGAGTGGTATTCGGGGTGCCCCGCGCAGGGGGAGCCGAGCTGGCGGAAGCGCTTGATCTCGTCGAGGGAGACGGGGAAGCCTGCGAGGTGAAGGAGGGAGTAGAGGAACATAGAGCCGTGGCCGGCCGAAAGGACGAAGCGGTCGCGGTCCAGCCAGTCGGGCCTGGCGGGGTCGTAGCGCATGCCCGCCCCGTAGAGCCAGGCCCCGAGTTCGGCGGCGCCGAGGGGAAGGCCGGGGTGGCCGGAATTGGCAGCCTGGATGGCGTCGATCGAAAGGCTACGTACCGAAAGGGCGATTTTTTCGAGGGCGGGGATGTTCATGGGGACTCCTTGCAGCCGCGCTGACAGGATTTCGATGCGAAGACAAGCCTAGCCTCATTCCCTTTTAAGGGACAAGGCGTGCCGTATGGTCAGGGGGCGCCTCGGCGGGAGACGATGGGTCGGGGCCGATCAACTGGCCTCGAGAACCAAATGGAGCTTGCGGTCGAGGACCAAGCAGGCCGCGCCCAGTGCCCCCGCCCTTTCGCCCAAGGCCCCCCGCTCGATCTTCGCCGCGGAGAAGGGATAATCCATCGCCCAGCGCTCCGTCGAGGCGCGGACCAGGTCGAGAAAGGGACCTTCCTCCCGTCCTACGGGGCCGCCGAGGAGGATCTTGTCGGGGTTGAAGGTCGTGACGATGTTGGCGAGGGCCAGCCCGAGCCTGGAAGCGGCGACTTCGAGGCAATCGAGGGCGACGAGGTCGCCGAGCCTCGCCGCCGCGCAGATATCCTCACCTCGAAGTCTCCCCGGGGGGAGGAGGGCGAGGCTGGTCGTCCTGCCCTCGGCGATGAAGGTCGCGGCCCTGGCTGCCATCGCCGAGCCGGAGGCGAGGACTTGGAGGCAGCCCCGTCGGCCGCAGCGGCAGGTGGGTCCTTCCGGCTCGACGACCAGGTGGCCGATCTCCCCGGCGCTGTAGTTCGCGCCATGGAGGAGGCGGCCTTCGAGCACGAAGGCGGCGCTGATGCCCGTTCCGATCCCCACGTAGACGAAACTTCCCTGCCCCCTCCCCGCGCCGAAGCGGGCCTCGGCAAGACCGGAACCGCGGTTGCGATTGATGACGTAGGCATCGAGGCCGAGCCTGATCTTCAGGTAGTCGGCTATCGCGATGGAACTCCAGCCGAGGTCATCGGCCCTGACGATGAGCCCTCGCTCGCAATCCACGAGGCCCGGAGCGCCGATGCCGATGGCGGGAAGGAGTCTTCCGGGGCAGGTCTTCATGGCCTCCGAGAGGCCCTCGGCAAGAATTTCGAGGAAGGCCTCGGGGCTTTGCTCCGGGAGGCTGCGGCTGCTGGAGGCGACGATGTCGCCGCGAAGATTGGTGAGGGCGAAGACCCAGCGTCCCGAATGGAATTCGGCCCCGAGTGCGAACCATTTTTCGGCCCCGAGTTCGAGGATGAGGCCAGGCCGACCCCGTCCGTCGGCCTTTCCTTCGCGCTCGGCGACGAGACCGCTCTCGATGAGCTTGGTCGCGATGGTGGAGGCGGTCTGACGGCTCAGCCCCAGCCTTCGCGACATGGCCGCGCGGGAAATGCCGCCCCCTTCTTCGACTCCCGCGAGAAAAGCGGCGACATTGAAAAGATCGGCGCTGTCGCTTTCGTGGCGAAAGGCATTCATCCCTCCCTCTGTATCATGACGGGGATAATTTGTCTATAAACTTGACAAAATAGAAAAGCTGTCTATAGTCGAATCATGCCCCGCGCCTTGGGAATACGAGTCGAGGGTCTTTCCTTACGATTCCTCCCTTACCCCTTTCGCGAAGTCCTCCGTTTTGGACGTGAGTCCCTCGAAGGCTGCGAGTGCGCAAGGGCGAGGGTTCTCGTCGAAGGCGCGGACGGAGAACTCGCCGAGGGTTGGGGCGAGGTGCCCCTCGGGGCGACCTGGGCCTGGCCTTCGGGGCTGGACGTCGCGGATCGCCTCGACGCGCTTCGCGGTTTTTGCGTCAATCTCGCCGAAGCCTGGTCATCCTTCGACCTCGCGGGCCATGCCCTCGTCATAGGCCATGCCTTTCTTCGTGACGTGCTCCCGGCCCGTTGGGCCGCCCTCAACGCGGAGCGTCGCAGATTGGGCGCCGAGGAGATGCCCTGGCTCGCTGCCCTTTTGTGCGCGGCGCCCTTCGATCTCGCCATTCATGACGCCTATGGCAAGGCGATGGGACGACCGAGCTTTTCGACCTACGGCCCTCCCTACCTCGACCATGACCTCGCCTGGTTCTATGGCGAAGCGCCATCCTCGTCATTTGCCGGTCGCTACCCGCGAGACTTTCTCGTCGCGCCTCCCGACGAACTCGAAGTGTGGCACCTGGTAGGTGGCGCCGACGATCTCGACAGTCCCGAAAGCCCGGACCCTTCATCCTTTCCCGCGAACTCCTATCCGACGACGCTTCGCGGCTGGATCCGACGGGACGGAATTTCCGCCCTCAAGGTGAAGCTCCGCGGATTGGATTCCGCTCGGGACGCCGAGCGCCTCGCCGCCGTCGGGCGCATGTGCCTCGAGGAGGGGGTGCGCAGGATCGGCATCGATTTCAACGGCACCGTCGGCGATCCGCTCTACGTGCTCGAGCTTCTCGAAAAAGTGAGGAAGGATGAGCCCGAATGCGCGAGGCGCCTCGTCTACGTCGAGCAACCCTTTTCGGCCTCCGGCGCCCTGGGATTGGATGTGCGCGCCCTCGGCTCCCGCCTTCCCCTCCTCATGGACGAAAGCGCCGTCGGCTGGGAGAGCGTGGCTCGGGGACAGACCCTCGGCTGGACGGGGGTCGCCCTCAAGACCTGCAAGACCCTGACGGGAGCCCTCCTCAGTCTCTGCCGGGCCAGGGAAGCGGGTATGGCCATCATGGTACAGGACCTGACGAATCCCATGCTCGCCCTCGTGCCCCACGCCCTTCTCGGGGCTCATGCTCCGAGTCTCGGCGGCATAGAGGCCAACGCGGCGCAATATTGCCCCGAGGCCTCGCTGCCTGAAGCCGGAGTTCACCCTGGACTCTTTGGCAGGCGCTCGGGAAGGCTGTCGGTGGCGAGCATTCGCGGCGACGGACTCGGTTACGGCGAGGCTATCCGCGCCCGGGCCTTGCCCAAGCCTGTCTTCGAGGAAGGAGCGGCGTGAGCCGGGCCGAGCTCGTGGCTGCCGCCCTCGACAGGAAGGCGCGCGGGACCTTTCCCCTCGATTTCTGCGGAAGCAGCGTGACGGGGATCGCCGATCGCGCCCTCGAGAAACTCCTCGCCGCCCTCGGCCTGCCGGGCGATCGCCGGCCCGTCGACAGCGTGCAGGGAATCTCCGCCCCGGCCCCGGCAATTATCTTCGCCCTCGGTTCCTCCACCTTGCGCATCGGCCGGGACCGCATCCTTCCTGGGACGCCAAGTCCGGAAGGCGTCTCTACGGCTCGCGACCGCTTCGGCGTGCACTGGAGGAGGGGCGTCGGGGAGCTCTATTTCAGCCAGGTCGGCGCCCCCCTCGGCGAGGGTCGGCTCCGTGACGCCCTCGATGCCTATGTCTTCCCCGAGCCGGAGGCAGCCGGCATCGATGAGAGCATCGCCGAGGGAAGGGCGGCGGCCGAAGGCTTCGGTCTCTTTCCGGTTCTGGACAGGGATTGCGCGGGGATTTACGAAATGGCCGCGAGGCTGCGAGGGGTGGAGAGGCTCTACTACGATCTCCTTGACGATCCGGAGGGGGTCGACGCGCTCGCGGAGCGAATCCTCGACTACAAACTCCGGTACTGGTCGCTGGTCCTCGAAGCCTGGGGCAAAGCCCCGGCCGCGATCGCCGAGGCCGACGACTACGGGTCCGAGCAATCCCTCCTTTTCGCTCCGGACCTTATCCGGGGATTATTCATCTCCCGCTACCGCAGGCTTCTCGGGACAATCAAGAGGAAATGCCCGGCTGCCCGCGTCGTCTTCCATTCTTGCGGGGCCGTTCGGGAAATCCTGCCCGCCCTGATCGAGGCCGGGATCGATGCCCTCAATCCCGTACAATTCACGGCTGCGGGCATGGGTCTCGAGGGACTGGTTCGCGACTTCGGCGATCGCATCGCCTTTTGGGGCGGGGCGGTCGACACGAAGGTCGTCCTGACCACGGGCTCGCCGGAGGACCTGCGGAAGGAGCTGTCGCATAACGCGGCCATCCTCGGCTCGCGGGGCGGCTTCGTCTGTTCGACGGTCCACAACATACAGGCCGATGTGCCAGTCGAAAATATCCTCGCCTATCTCGAGGCGGCGCGCGGGCTCGGCCTGGCAGAGGCGCGGGGCGCAGGCAGGGCCGCGTGAGGTACGCCGTCTGCAACGAGCTATTCGGCCGGAGATCGTTGGCCGAGTCGGCGGCCATCGCGCGGCAGGCCGGCTATGGCGGTCTCGAGATCGCACCTTACACGGTCTTCGGGGATTTTTCCTCCATCTCCATCAGGGCAGGAATCGCGGCCATCCGCAGCGCCTTGAAGGCCGAAGGTCTCGCCTTCGCCGCCTTTCATTGGCTCCTTCGCGGACCCGAGGGCCTCCACGCCACGAGCCCGGACCTGACGACGCGTCGACGGACCTGGGATCATCTGGCCCGCCTCGTCGAGGCGGCCGCCGAGCTGGGAGGAGGGCCCCTCGTTCTCGGTTCCCCGAAGCAGAGATCCACGACGGGAGGCGCATCGCGCGAGTTGGCCCGGCTCAATCTCGTCGAAGGATTGTCGCGCCTCGCCCCCCACTGCGCCGCGGCGGGATCGCCCATCCTCATCGAGGCGCTTGCCTCGGAGCAGAGCGACATCGTGAACACCCTCGCCGAGGCCCGCGCCATCGTCGAGGAGATCGCTTCGCCCGGCGTGGGGACGATGTTCGACTTCCACAACACGGGCGATGAGCGGGAGCCTTGGGAGGCTCTCATTCGCGGCCTCGGCCCCCATGTCGGCCACATCCACGCCAACGAGCCGGACGGCAGCGCTCCGCGCCGCGACGGCGCCGACCTCGGGCCGGCCTTTGCCGCCATGCGCGACATCGATTATCGGGGATGGATTTCGGTGGAGATCTTCACGGAGCCCGAGGACCCGGCCTCGACGCTTCGCGAATCGATGGAACGCTTCCGGGAATTAGATCGCGCATCCGCCTCCGGAGGGGAGGCTTTATCTCGAGTGGGAAGGAGACTGTCATGAAAAGGATACTCGGTAAGGCACTGTTCTTCGTCCTTGTCGCCGCTCTCGCGAGTACACCGGCATTGGCGCAGAAATGGAAGGCGACGAAGACCATCACGCTGATCATTCCCTGGGGGGCGGGCGGCGCCTCCGACCTCACCGCGCGCGTAGTCGCCGGGGAGATGGAGCGGCCCCTCGGCGCGAAGATCGCCGTCATCAACCAGCCGGGCGCCTCGGGCTCGACGGGCACGCAATACGCCTTCGACATGCCCCACGACGGCTACACCTGGACGGGCAACGCCGACGCGAGCGTCGCGACCTATCAGGTCGACGCCCTCACCCCGAAGATCTCGCACACTCAGTGGCAGGCCTATCTCGCGATGAAGAATCCCGCCATCATCTGCGTCAATCCCAAATCGCCCATCAGGAGCTGGGACGACCTCGTGAATGCCTTCAAGACCCGCGATGTCTCGGTCGCGAGCGCCGGCGTCGGGGCGGGCGGCCACATCGCCGCCGAGACGGTGAAGAAGGCCCTAGGCATCAACTATAAACACGTTCCCTATGCGGGAGGGAATCCCGCCGTCATAGCGACGGTGTCCGGCGAGTGCGAGGTGATCATGCAGCTATCCATGGAGGAGGCCGACATGATACGCGCGAAAAAACTCATTCCCATCGCCGTGATGAGCCCGAACCCCCTCGTGATCGACGGCTACGGCACGATCCCCTCGGCCAATCAGTTCGTCCCCTCGATGCCGAGCGTCGCCTTCAATTTCGGTCTCTTCATCCCGAGGGACATACCCGCGGACGCCAAAGCGGCCATCGCCGCCGCCTTCGACACCGCGGCAAGGAGCAAGGCCGTCTTGGATCTCGCGAAGGCAAAGGCCTGCGAGGCCGTGGACATCCAGGGCACCGAAGCCGACACCGTGATGAACGACGCCGCCTCGGTCTTCGGCTGGCTCAAATACGATGCGGGCGTCTCGCCGGTGAATCCCCAGAGCCTCGGTATCCCGAGACTTTGACGATCGGGGGCGGCCATCGACGGCCGCCCTCTCCAATCCTCCGCCGAGCCGGTTTATCCCAACTGGAAGGATATTCGCCATGACCGATTCGCAGATGCGCAAGGCCGACTTCCTGTCGGCGATAGTCCTGATGGCATTGGGCGCGGTTTTCGTCGCTGTCGCGCTGGGGATGCCTCCCTACAAGCAAGGCTGGTACGCGGCGCCGGGTTTTACACCCCTCGTCTTCGGCTCCATCCTCGGTTTCATGGGCCTCATCCTCTTCGCGCGGACCTTGATAAAGGGAGGCTGGGCCTTCCGCCTGAACGCCGATCATTGGCGGCGCGTCCGCGATTCGAAGGCCGTGCGTCGGGTCTCGGTGATGTGCGCCTTCATCTTCGCTTTTCTCTTTCTCTTCGACAAAGTGCCCTTTCTCTTGTTGTCGTCCGCCTTTCTCTTCGGGACGATCTGGTATTTCAAGGGCGCGAAACTCTGGGTCAACGCAGTCGTCTCCGTCGTCGCGACGACCATCGTCTGGTACATCTTCGGCGTGATCTTCATGATCCCGCTGCCCTGAGGAAGGTTCGGCCATGGGCGTCATACAGCTGTTCAGCGAGATCGGGAAGCAGGCCATTCCCCTCGACCTTCTCATCATGTTCGCGGCCACCTTCCTCGGCATCGTCATCGGGATGCTGCCGGGCCTGACTGCGACGATGGGCATCGCCCTTCTTACGACCCTCACCTTCAAATGGGACGCGGGCTCGGCGATCATGACCCTGATCGGGATCTACATCGGGGCGATCTACGGCGGCTCGAGGACGGCCATCCTCCTCAACATCCCGGGAACCCCGGCCAACGCGGCCACCTGTCTCGACGGCTACCCTCTCGCGCGAAGCGGCAAGGGTGCCGAGGCCATCGGGCTGGCGACGACAGCCTCCTTTCTCGGCTCGGTCGTGGGGCTCATCGCGCTCTCCTTCTTCACGCCGGTACTCGGCAACATGGCCCTCGAATTCAAATCCTACGAGATCTTCTGGCTCGCCGTTTTCGGCGTTGCGATCTGCGGCAACCTGACGGCCTCGAAGGACCATCTCAAGGGCTGGGTCTCCGGGATATTCGGCATATTGCTGTCCTTCGTCGGCATGGACAAGATCCAGGGCTTCACGCGCTACACCTTCGGCATCCAGAACCTGAACGCGGGCTTCGACATCATCCCGGTCCTCGTCGGCACCTACGGCCTCGTCGAGATCATCCACAACCTCTCGATGCAGGACAACAAGGAAGTCGTGACGCAGCTCGGGCGCGTGATCCCGAGGCTCCGCGACCTTGCCGCCAACTGGTGGAACATCATCCGCTCGGGCCTGACGGGGGTCGTGGTCGGCATCATCCCCGGGGTCGGCGAGAACATCGCCTCCTACGTGGCCTACGATTTCGCGAAGAGGGCGAGCAAGACGCCGGAGCGCTTCGGCCACGGGGCAAAGGAGGGGTTGATCGCCTCGGAGACGGCCAACAACGCCTGCGTCGGCGGTGCCCTCGTGCCCGTCCTTTCTCTCGCCATCCCGGGGAGTCCCCCGGCGGCCGTCCTCCTCGCCGCGCTTTGGATCCACGGGCTCAGGCCTGGCCCCCTTCTCATGATGGAAAATCCCAATTACATCTATCAGTTCTCGGCCATGTTCTTCTGGGGAACCCTCGCGATGCTCATCCTCGGATTGACCATAGTCAAGCCGATGCTCCACATCCTCAAGTTGAAGAACGGCCTCCTCATGCCGTTGGTCTTCCTGTTCTGCACGATCGGGACTTTCTCGATCAACGGCAGGCCCTTCGACCTCATGGTCATGGTCTTCTTCGGTCTCCTCGCCTTCCCGATGCGCAAGCTCGGTTTCCCCGACGCGCCCTTCGTCCTCGGCATCATCCTTGGCCCGATGATCGACGAGAACATGCGGCGCGGTCTCATCCTGAGCGACGGGAACTTCGGCGCCTTTTTCCACAGCCCCATTTCGCTGGTCCTCGTCGTCTTCGTGGCCTTCACCCTCTTCGGGCGCTCGGCGCCTGTTATGTGGGTGAGGGGAGGGGCCAAGCGGGGCGTAGCCGCCCTCCTCGGGAGGAAAGTCTGATGGGTGCCGCCCTGGGGCGCCTCGGACTTTTTTCCGTGAGCTACGCCGGCCTTTGGGGCCAGGCCGCTCTCGACGCGTCGGCCTTCGTGAGGAAGGCCGCGGCCCTGGGATTCGACTCGGTACTAATTATGGCTAAAAGGCCCCATCTTTCGCCGGTCGACGCCGACGAGGCGAAGCTCGGAGCCATCGAGGAAGCCTTGCGCGAAACAGGGATGGCTTGCATCGGGCTCGCCGCCTACGACGACATCCTCCTACCCGCTCCTGCCGAGGTTCCGGCCCTCGAGATGCAGCTTCTCTATCTAGAGGCCTGCGCCCGGATCGCCGCCCGGCTTTTCGAGGCGGCTCCCATTCCCGGAGCCGCTCCCCTGCTTCGGGTCTTCACCGGCTATTCGCGTCCGGAGATCGCCCCGGCCGCGGCTTGGGCTCGCACCGTGGCCTTTCTGCGGGAGGCTGCGGCCCTCGCCGCTCGGCATGGCGTCACCGTAGCGGTCCAGAACCACCACGACCTCGCCGTCGGTAGCGAGGCCCTCCTCAGGCTGATCGAGGAGGTCGGGTCGCCCAATCTGCGCGTCGGCTTTGACGCCTGGTCGCCCTTTTTGCGAGGGGAGGACCTGGCGGAATCGGCCCTCGCCATCGGGGACAAGGCCGCTATCTCGATAGCCGCCGACTATGCCAAACGTCCGCGCTGGGCCTATGCCCCCGAACTGGTGAATTATCGCCGCGAGCTTCCGGACCTCGTGGAGGCGGTGGAGATGGGGAAGGGTGAGATCGATTATCCCTCCTTCTTCGCGGCGCTGGATAAGGGAGGCTTCCGCGGCCCCGTGGTGTACGAAATGTGCTCGCCCATCGCGGGTGGGCCGTCGGAGGAGAATCTCGACGCGAAGGCAAGGGCCTTCCTCGACTACATGAGGGGCCAACAAGGCGGAAGGAAATAAGTATGAACTTCGGCATCGTCGGAACGGGCATGATCGCGGACTTCCACGCGCGCGCCCTCGCCGAAATCCCCGAGGCCAGGCTCGTCGCCTGCTTCGACGCGAAGGCGGAAAGGGCGGAGACCTTCGGCGCGCGGCAGGGCTGCGCTGCATACGGCGACCTGCAAGGCTTTCTAGAGCATCCGGGCCTCGAGGTCGTGACGATCTGCACGCCCTCCGGCGCCCACCTCGAACCGGCCCTCGCCGCCGCGCGTGCGGGCAAGCACCTCCTCGTCGAGAAGCCCCTCGAGATCAGCCTCCCTCGTTGCGACGCGATGATCGAGGCCTGCGAAAAGGCCGGCGTCCTCCTCTCCGGGATTTTTCCCTCGCGCTTTCACGAGGCTCCCCGCGCCTTGAAGGCCGCGGCGGAGGCGGGCCGATTCGGTCGAGTGACGATGGGCAACGCCTACGTGAAATGGTGGCGGGAACAGGGCTACTACGATGGGGGAGGCTGGAAGGGCACGCGGGCCCTCGACGGCGGAGGGGCGCTGATGAACCAGTCCATCCACGCGATCGACCTGCTTCAGTGGATCATGGGGCCAATCGAGGAAGTATGCGCCTTTTCCGCGACCCTCGGCCACGAGCGAGTCGAGGTGGAGGATTGCGCCGCGGCCGCCATCCGCTTCGCCAGCGGGGCCCTTGGCGCGATACAGGGAACGACGGCCGCCTGGCCCGGCTTCATGAAGCGGCTCGAGGTCTCGGGCAGCGAGGGCAGCGCGGTGATGGAGGAGGAGGATCTGGTCTTTTGGCGATTCAGGCAGGAGTCGCCGGAGGACGAGGGTTTGCGACGACGTCTGGCGGGAGCTTCCGCCACGGGCGGAGGCGCGGCCGATCCCGCGGCCATAGGCTTTCACGGCCACCGTCTTCAGTTCGAGGACATGATCGGGGCGATACGCGATAGGCGGCGCCCCTTCGTCGACGGCGCCGAAGCGAGGAAGGCGGTCGCGATCATAGACGCGATCTACCGGAGCGCAGCCTCCGGTCTTCCCGCCCGCCCCTCGAATTGAGGAGGCGGCGATCATGGAGGTTCCATGCGCATGAGCGGATTCGCCGACGAGGCGGCTGATCGTCTGGATGGGCAGCTCGCGGCGACGAGGGAACTCGGTTGGGACCGCGTGGAGCTCAGGAGCGTCGACGGCGTCAACGTCGTGGATCTCGACGAGGCAGCCTTTCGCCGTTTGCGGGGCAGCTTGCGCGATAGCGGCGTCGGCGTGAGTTGTCTCGGGTCGACCATCGCGAATTGGGGCAAGAGTCTCGACGAGGACTTCGCGCCGGTGCTCGTCTCGGCGGAGCGCGCGGGACGAAGGGCGAGCGAGCTCGGCGCCCCCTTCGTGCGAATCATGAGCTGGGCCATCATCATGGAAGCCGGCGGCAGAGCGGCGGCGGATCAGCGCGAGGCGGAACGCTTCGCGAAGCTGCGAGAGATCGTGGCGCGCATTGCCGCCGCCGGCGCGAAGGCCATACACGAAAACTGCATGAATTACGGCGGGATGAGCGTGGAACATAGCCTCCGCCTCCTCGACGCCGTGCCCGGTCTCGATCTCGTGTATGACACCGGCAATCCCGGCTTGACGCCCGATTTTCGCAGGCCCTGGCCCTATCCCAACCAGGACTCCTGGGAATGCTACAAGGCCCTCCGCGGGCGCATCGTCCATGTCCACGTAAAAGACGGGAGCCGCGATCCGGCGACGGGAAAGGAACGCTATTTCTTCCCCGGCGAGGGGAGCTGCGAGGTCGGGCGCATACTCGCCGATCTCATCGGCACGGGCTATGAAGGCGACTTCAGCATCGAGCCCCACATGGCCGTCGTCTTTCATGACGAGACAGTCAGGTCCTCGGAAGAAGCGCGTTATGCGAATTATCTCGAGTATGGGAGACGCGCCGAGAGGCTTCTCGTCTCCCTGGGGGCGCGATTGGGCGGAGTCTCCGAGACGTCGGGAAGTCGGCCGTGACGGAGGGGCAGGGAGAGGTCCTCGAGCTTCCCGGTCTCGTCGATCTCCAGGTGAATGGCTGGGGCGGAATCGACTTCAACGCGCCGGGCCTCGACGCGGCCGGGGTCGAGAGGGCCTGCGAACTGCTCGTGGCCCTCGGCGTCACGGCCTTCCTGCCGACTCTCGTGACCGCGCCCATCGAGGATATGCTGCGATCGATCCGAGTCCTCCGCGAAGCGGGCGAGGCGGGCGATTCGTGCGGGCTTTCCGCCGCGATGGTCGCGGGCATCCACGTCGAGGGGCCCTTCATCTCCCCCCTCGACGGGCCTCGGGGCGCCCATGATCTCCGCTTCGTGCGCAAACCCGACATGGCGGTCGCGGAAGCCTTTTGGCGCGCCTCGGGAGGGAGAATACGGATGATCACGCTCGCGCCCGAACTCGCCGGGGCCCTCGACCTGATACGATGGTGCGTCGAAAAAGACATAATTGCCTCGATTGGGCACAGCGCGGCCGAGCCCGATGTCGTCGCGCGGGCGGTCGAGGCCGGGGCCCGTCTCTCTACCCATCTCGGCAACGGCTGCGCCCCCACCCTCGCGCGGCATCGGAACCTCCTCTGGGAACAGCTCGCCGAGGACAGGCTCGAGGCGACGATGATCGCCGACGGCCACCACCTCCCCCCCTCGATGCTGAAGACCTTCGTTCGCGCGAAGGGCGATAGGATCATGCTGGTCAGCGACGCCACCGCCCTCGCGGGCATGAAGAGCGGCCGCTACAGGGAGCCGATAGGCGGCGACGTGGTCCTCGAAGATGACGGGAGGCTCCATGTCGAAGGAAAGCCCTCGATTCTCGCGGGAGCCGCCCTCCCTTTGCTCCGCGGCGTCCAGAATATCGCCGATCTCGGTATCGCCGATTTCGCGACCGCATGGTCAATGGCCTCGACCCGGCCGGCGCGCCTTCTTGGAATGAGGGAGGCGCCGGGGACCGTGAGTTACGATTCGGCATCGCGACGCATAGTCGCCTCGAGCCTGACGAAGGGGAGTTGAACATGGCCGAAGCCCTGTTTTCCGCGAAGATCGACGATCTCGAAGTGCGCGTGCATCGAGATCGCGCGGCGATGGGCGAGGCGGCCACCGAGGATGCCGCGGCCGCCCTCCGAGGGGCGATCGCCGAGAAGGGTTCCTGTCGGGCCGTCTTCGCCGCGGCCCCCTCGCAGAACGAACTCCTGGCCGGCCTCGTCGCCGCGAGGGGCATCGACTGGGGACGGGTCGCCGCCTTCCACATGGACGAGTATGTCGGCCTCGGCGCGGGATCAGATGCCAGATTTTCGGCCTTCCTGCGCAGGCGGCTCTTCGACCTCCTCCCCTTCGGAAGCGTGGCCCTTCTCGATCCGCCCCTTGCCCTCGCCTCCGCGGAGGCGGCGCGTTATGCGACATTGCTTTCCGCGGCTCCGATCGATCTCGTCTGTCTCGGCATCGGCGAAAATGGGCACCTGGCCTTCAACGACCCGCCGGCCGATCTCGACGATCCCCTCGCCGTGCGCGCGGTAATTCTCGACGAAGCCTGCAGGAGGCAGCAGGTGAATGACGGCTGTTTCGCCACGCTGGCCGCCGTGCCCCGCCGCGCGCTGACGTTGACGGTCCCGACCCTCATGTCCGGCGCTCGCCTCGTCTGCGTCGTGCCGGGAAGGGCCAAGGCGAGGGCCGTGCGCGACGCTCTCATCGGTCCGATAAACGGCAGCTGTCCCGCGAGCGCGCTCAGGCGTCATCCGGCCTGCGTGCTCCATCTCGACGAGGACTCGGCCGCGGAATGGCTGAAAGAGCGGGTATGAGTCTGCCGCGGTGCGAGGCCATCGGGTGAACTGGCGAAATGGAGAAGAAAGGACTAGCCTTGGAGCATCCTTAAGGCGGTCGGGCGAGGCCAGGCGATGGACGATGAGGTGGTATTGGAGGCTCGCGGTCTCACGAAGCGCTTCGGAGCCCTGATCGCGGTCGATAACCTCTCTTTCGCGGTTCGCAGGGGGGAGATCTTCGCCCTCCTCGGACCGAACGGCGCGGGCAAGACGACGACCATCAACATGATCTGCGGTCTCATCAAGCCGAGTTCCGGAGGCCTCGACTTCGCCCAAGCCTCCGGGGCTCGGGAGTCGAGACCCTCCATCGGCCTCTGTCCCCAGGACATCGTCGTCTGGGATACCCTGACATGCCTGGAGCAGCTCGTCTTCATCGCCCAGATGCACGACGTGGCGCCGAGGATCGCAAGGCGACGCGCCTTCGAGCTCCTCGAAGCCCTGGGGCTCACGGACAGGAGGGACAAGCTCGCGAAGACCCTTTCTGGCGGGATGAGGCGGAGGCTCAACATCGCGCTCGGCCTCGTCCACGACCCCTCGATCCTCGTCCTTGACGAACCCCAGGCCGGTCTCGACCCGCAGAGCAGGGTTCTCGTGCGAGACTATGTCCGCGCCCTCAAGCGAGATCGCACGATCATCCTGACGACCCACGACATGGAGGAGGCCGACAAGCTGGCCGATCGGGTGGCGATCATCGACAGAGGAAGGCTCCTCGTCCTCGACACTCCCCAGGGTCTCAAGCAGAACGATGGAAGCGAAGAGATAATTGAGCTTAGCTTCGAAGGGGCCGAAGCGGGCGGCCTGGAGTCTCTGGCGAGCGGCCTTTCGTCGCGGGGCTTCGAGCTCTCGCGATCCTCGGGGCAGTTCCTCGTGGCGACGCGGGACCTCGTCGCCGGAATCGTGGCGGTGATGGAGAGTTCCGCGGCGGCGGGCGTCGCGATCGAGGATCTCCGCATCCGCCGGCGGAGCCTCGAGGACGTCTTCATGTCGCTGACGGGAAGAGGGCTCAGGGAATGAGGTTTCTCGCGGTCCTCATAAAATTCATCCGCGAGAGCCTGAGGGAGTGGGGAATTCTCCTCCTCGCCCTCTCTTTCGCCCCATTTTTCGTCCTCGTTTTCCATGTCGCCTTGAGCGGTCGCCTGAGCCCCTTGAACCTCGCCGTCGTCAACGAGGACGGGGGCGTCGAGATTGCGCAGGTTTCGCATAACTTCGGCGAAGAGCTGATCGGGGAATTGCGGGCCTTCCAGACGGGCGAAACCTCCATTTTCATCGAGACGAGGGTTCTCGCGGACAGGGCGGAAGGCATAGCGAAACTCCGGGCGGGGGCCGCGGATCTCCTCCTCGTCATGCCTCGCGATTTCTCCGAGACGATCGCCGGCAAGCGCAAACCCTCGCTCCTGTTCTTTGGCGACCTGGCTTCATCGAAGTACTCGATCCTCCTCGCCCTGGCCTATTCGGCAAGCGAGAATTTCGTCGCATCGCGCACGGGAAGGGAGGGGCTCCTCGCGATCGAGGAGCGGCCCCTCCGGCCCGAGGGCAAGATGCGTGCCTTCGACGCCATGGTGCCGAGCCTCGTGATTCTCTCGCTCTTGACCGTCATGTTCACGGCGGCCGCCCTCTTCGTGCGGGAGGCCGAAAAGGGCACCATCACACGGCTCCGACTCTCGCGACTGACGGCCTTCGAGTATCTCGGGGCGGCCGCCGCATCGCAGCTTCTCGTGAGTCTGGCTTGCGTGTTCCTGACGATCCTCACCGCCATGGCGCTCGGCTATCGCCTCGAAGCCCCCCTGTGGGGGATCCTCCTCGCGAGCGCCCTCGCCGCCTTTTCGGTCATCTCCTTCGGCCTGGTGACCGCGGGTCTCTGCTCCTCGGTCAAGGACGTGATGATAGTCGGCAACTTCCCCTACTTCTTCATGCTACTCTTTTCGGGCGTCATCCCGATTCCCTCGCCGGTGTTCTTCACCCTCGCGGGTCGGCCGATGGGGCTGAACGCCCTCTTTCCCATGTCCTTCGGCGTCAGGGCCCTCGAGGGGATGATGAATTTCGGCCGCGGGCCGGGGGAATTTCTCTTCGAGTTCGGCGCGATGATCGCACTGTCGGCGCTTTGGTTCGCGATCGGGCTCGCGCTTTTCCGGCAAAGGCATCTGGGAACCCGCGCGTGAATGGAGGCGGCAATGGAATTGGCGTTGATAATCGTGGGCGGCCTGGTCCTGATGACGGGCATCGCGGGCATTTTCGATTATCTCGGGAAGCGAAAGGCATCGTTGAATACCGCGGCCCTCGAAAGGATCGAGGCCCTGGAAAGGGAGATCGCGATCCTCAAGAGCGCGAGCGCCGACGATGAGGGTCGCATCGGGAAGCTGGAATCCGATATCGGTTTCGTGAGCAGACTCATCGAGGATGGGAAGCGGTGAGGACAGCACATTCGCCGTACGGGGTTTGACGGAGAAGGCGAGGTCCTCTAGGCTCTAGTCATTGGCGATCGCGCGCCTTCGCGCGAGCCGATGGAGGGTTAGTATGCACCACGCAGCATCGAGATTCTTGATACCCACATTCGCGCTCATGGCCGCCGCCCAGGTGCCCGCGCAGGAAGGTTCCGACCCGAATCTGACCTACTTCGGCCGTTCGAGCTTCAAGATCAGGACCGTCTCGGGTTTCGTCGTCTACGTCGACCCCTACGCCCCCGGCGACTATTCCGAGAAGGCCGACCTCGTTCTCGTCAGCCACGGCCACGGCGATCACAATCAGGTGGGCAAGGTGACGATGAAGAACGGATGCAAGATCATCGCGCCGACCGGGGCCGTCGAGGGCTATCCCTTCGACACGATAGCCGAGGGTGACAGGATGACGATCGGCCCCGTCGCGATCAGGGCCGTGGGGGCGGCCAACTCCAACCATCCGAGAGGATTCGGCGTGGGCTACATACTCAGCTTCGACGGCCTCGTTCTCTACTACTCCGGCGATACCTCGAGGCTCGCCGAAATGGCCGAATGGACAAGCTACGGCATAGACTATGCTCTAATCTGCTCAGATGGCTTCTACAACATGGGCGGGGAAGAAACGGCGCGTTGTGCGACACTCGTCGGCGCGAAGCGTCTCATCCCCATCCACACGAGCAAGGATGGGATCTGGGACGATACCGTCGCGCGATCCGTTAAGTTCAAAAATCTCATCGTCATGACCCCTGGCTCGAAGATCGCATTGAAGAAATAGGAGGGTCGATTTTGAGCGTTTCACGCGGCGGGGCTTTCATCGAGGATATCAGGGACCTCTACGATCTTCGGGTTCGCCAGGAGCCGAGCTATCCCGGCTCGCGCATAGAGCGGGGAATCCATACCGTGCGCCTCGTCGAGGCCGACAGGGGCTGGGTCTCCTGGTCCGATCTCGAAGGCGCCGATGTCGACATGGCCATCGACATCGAGATCGAGCGCTTCCGCGAACTCGGAGTCCTGTCGAAGCTCGAATGGAAACTCTATGGGCGCGACAAACCCTCGGACCTTCGCGAGCGGCTCGTCGCCCGCGGTTTCGAGCCGAAGGACCCCGCGGACGCGATCCTGGTCCTCGATCTCGCGGAGCTGCCAGACGAGCTCCGACGCACCGAGGGCTACGACCTGCGACGCCTCGAGGGCAAGGCAGGCCTCGACGCAATGCGTTCCGTCATCGCCGAAGTCTGGCCCGAGGATGCCGATGACACGATTCATTTCGTCGAGGAATCATTGGCGGCCGATCCCGATGGACAGAGCCTCTGGATCGCCTACGCCGATGGCAAGCCCGTGGCCGAGGGGCGCGTCGAATTCGCCTGCGGGGAATTCGCGGGCATCTGGGGAGGGGCGACCCTTCCCGCCTACCGCAATCGCGGCATCTACACCGCCCTCGTCGCCGCAAGGGCGGCCGAGGCCATCGAGCGAGGCTGTCGCTTTCTCACGATCGACGCGAGTCCGATGAGCCGCCCAATACTGGAGAAGCGAGGCTTCCGATTGCTCGATACGGCGCTGGAGTGCAACTACCGGGGGGCGTGAGTACCTAGGGCGTTGATCCGTGATTCCAGGTTCCCCAATATTTCCAGGATGACATCAAACGATGGTTCCTCATGAAAGAACATGGCAGACATCGCAGCATGGTCCCGCGCAAGATCAGGAATACGCGCCTCCGGAGGAACGAGGTGAAACGAACCGGGGCGAGCGGCAACCAGGTTTGACCAGGGAGCCTTGTAGAACCGTTCCTTGAACTCGACTACCTTGGGAAGCAGATCGATCTGCTGAAGGGACGAGCTGGCAATAGTTGTCTTTTCCATCTTGAAGACATCGTAGTAATGGCGCGAATATCGGCCAGGCATCGGCTTGTCTTTGGGACGATAATATTCTTGGTGTAGTATGGTCGCCTTTTCCCAGAACGTGCGTTCCGCCGTTACGACTTTGAGATTGCAAGCAGGCTCAGGAAAAGCTTGTGGATACTGTTGGGCCGCATAGGGAGTAATAACCGCAGCCTTATGCGGAGTCCACGCGGCAAGGGGGCCAATCTCCAGAATGATATACGGCAAGATAGACGGATTATCGAATGCCCTTGGGTATTCTACTTTCACGATATCATCGACTACCTGAATGGACAGAATAGGTCCTAATTCACGAATGCAGAGCGCCTGGAGGGATGGAGTGAAGACGTCGCTCAGGAATTGCCTCGTTTTTGGAGTCGTCTCTTTTGCGAACCGGTCCCGTTGTGTATTGCTCTCAGGCGACCAGGGATCATCCTTGGAATAGCCCAATTCGCGCCAATCCAGGATAAGGTCGATATCCTCGGAAAATCGCTCTATCGCCCCATACACTTTGGACAGGCTCGTTCCGCCCTTGAAGACGATTTTGTCGCCCCAGCGTTCAGACGAGAAGAGTATGCGCAGGATGAGACATACCCAAAAATCCTTCTCGATGATAGCCTCGTGGACTCCCATCTTGCGTGAAGTCTCGCGGAACAATTCCTGTCTGCGTCGGGTAGGCCCCTTTGCCAGCTCGATCATAAAGGTCTTTCCTTGGAAACCGAACGGCCGGCGGCCTGCTTGAGCACATCGAGAACCCAGCCGCTTACATAACGGCACTCCCGTATGATCTTGGGCCAGGAAGACGCGGATAGATATCCGCTCAGTTTTTCCAGGACGCGCTCATCGATATTTTCCTTGCCAAGCGCCTTGATCGCTTGCACCACTATGGCCGCGTCCCGGGAGAGCTCAGTGGCTTCCTTGTTGGCACGCTTTCGGAAAACGATACGAACGGTATCCATCTCATATCGCCTGTTCTGGCCATCGGTCAGATAGCTCCATTCGGCAGGAACCTGGGTAGAAAGCCCAAGAAGATTGAGCGCGGTCGTGCCATCGGGGATGATATTCCAGCTATTGCCCCGCGCTATTGTCCGGGCTACCCGGTCCGGATCAGGGCTTGCATATCCCTCAAGGAAGGTATTCTTTTCAGGGTAGTCATACACGCCCCGCATGAGCTTTCGTATCGTTCCTATTTTCTCGAGTCGTGATAGAGCTTGCCAGATGGCTGAGGGCGAGCCCAAGTCGAGGAAGTCTTTTGGGGTAAAGCACCAACCCCTCTTCATGCCGTAAATCCTTGAAAGTAATTTTTCAGCAAGCAATTAGACACCTCTCTCTACACTTTAACTGTCAGGATTATAACATGCAATCCTGACAGCGAAACTATCAAGGATGATACTATTTGACTTCCTCACGATCGACGCGAGTCCGATGAGCCGCGGGGCTACACGGCCGAGGTTCATTGGGGCTCGTGTCGCGATTCCGCAATTCACCGAATTCTGACAATCTCCGAATCCGCATCTTACCGGCTCATGTCAGGGTCCGCAGGGTCCGATCCGAGGGGACGGACGCGGAGGTCGAAACATGAATTTCCGGGAATTCCTCAAATCCTTCCGGCACCTGCTGGAGGAGTCGCCCCGAGAGACCATCGGCCCGGATTCCCGGTTCGTGTTCCTGAGCGATCTCCATCTGGGCGACGGCGGTCGAAAGGACGATCTCGCGCCGAATAGGGGCATCATCCACAACCTCCTCGCGAAGTGGTACCTCCCGAAGGGCCACACCCTCGTATTGAACGGAGATATCGAGGACCTCTCCAAGTTCCGCTACCGCGAGATCCGCGAAGCCTGGACGGGGCTCTATGGATTGTTTGACGAATTCGACGATGCGGGGAAATTGAGGCGCATCCTCGGCAACCACGATCTAGCCCTCCTCGCTCGCGAGGACTATCCCTACGAGCCGTCCCACGGCCTGGCCCTCGACTGGAAGGGGCGCACACTCTTCGCCTTCCACGGCCACCAGGCCTCGCGCTTCTTCATGGAATTCGACTATCTCTCCGAGTTCATCGTCCGCTATCTCGCGAAACCGCTCTCGATAAAGAACACGAGCATATCGGGAGACTCGCGTCGGCGCTTCAGGACCGAACGAAGGATATATCGCGCGTCGCGCCGTCTCGGCATAGCGTCCATCACGGGGCACACGCACCGGCCCCTCTTCGAGTCCCTGTCAAAATACGACAGTCTCCGCTGGGCGGTCGAGGAACAGTTGCGATCCTGGCCCGGGGCCGACGCGGAAGGCAAGGCGAAAATCGAAAACACGATCGCCGTGTACCGGACGGAGCTCGTGAGGTTGCGGAAGGATAAAAAGGATCTCAGGCTTTCCACGAGCCTCTACGACGACGGGGACATCGTCGTTCCCAGCCTGTTCAATTCGGGCTGCGCAACCGGCAAACACGGCATCACCGCCATCGAGATCGAGTCGGGCAGTATCGCCCTCGTGCAATGGACGGGAGCGAAGGGACCGCGCGATTACGTGAGCCTGGAATCTCTCGATCGGTCGGAGATCCCCTCGACTCCCTACGCGAGGCACGTGCTCCGGCGGGCCCCCCTCGACGAGGTCTTCGCGAGAATCGACCTTCTCAATCCGAGCCGCGGCTGAACCAGCGCACGACGCCGACCTTGTTGCGCCGCTCGTTGTAGATCATGCCGCCGTTCCAGTATTCGAGGGCGGCCACGAGGCTGTTGCCGCCGTCAGAGTCGTCGCTCTTCGGGCCTCGCCAACTCGCGAGGGCAAGAAAGGCATCGAATTCCTCATTGAAAAGCGCGGTTTGTCTGCGCTTGAAGAAATCGTTCCAGTTATCAAGTTCCACGAAGCCTGGGCCCTCGTCCTCGACTATAAAGCGGGCTCTCTTGCGGAGATCGTACCAGACGCGGAGCCTTTTGCGCGGATCGCAGCCGTTGCCGTGCTTGATGCCGTTCTTGATGATCTCCGAGAGTTGCTGCTCGAGGAGATTGCCCTCGAGGAAGGCTTCGGGACAATCTTCGAGAACCTTGGCGGTGAAGCTCCTGATGCCCTCGAACTCGCTGGGGAATTCGACATACTTCATGCCCTGGGCGTCGAAGAGCTCGTTGCGTTCGTCGACGATGAGCTTGCGAATTATGAGCGGCCTCATTTGACCGTTCCCGGTGCGACGTCTTCCTTCATGATGCTGATGATATTGGACATGGTGAGAACCCTTCTCGGCGTGCCCGAGATGCCGCTGAAGCGCAGCTCCCGGCCCATTTTTTTCGACGCCTGGACGAGGCGGATTATGGCGCCGATTCCCGTGCTGTCGAGATAGCTGACGCCCGACATGTCGATGCGCAGGCGGACGACTCCCCTGGCGAGACGCTCCAGCGCCGCCTTGGTCAGGTGTTGGGCGTTGTAGAGATCGCACTCCCCGAGCAGACGCAGGGTCTCGAAGCCCGTCGCGTCGACCTCTCCAAAGTGAACTTCCATCGCGGATTCCTCCCGCGGGTGAAGGTAGGCCGCTTCGGTTCGTTTCGCGTCAGTCTCGCGAGAGAATATGAATAATGACGCCCTCCTCACCGGGAACTCATATTCCGCGCGCACTATCGCCGCATGACCGAGAGTTCAACGCGAGCCGCCTGCCTCGTCACGGCGCGGGAAATACGGATCTACTCGACTTCCATCCTCCGTGCCGCGAGACATTTTCGCGCCGTTCGCGGAGCCACTCCCGTGCTGTCCCTCATCGCCGCCTTCCAGGACGAACCGGAGACTCTCGTCGTCGCGGTGATCGACGAGGCCGATCGCGTGACGGGCATAGTGCGGCGCGATCATCTCTTCGACCTCGTGGGCAAACCCTTCGGCCGCGACCTGCTCAAGCGGGCTCCCGTCGCGGAGGTGGCGGAAAGCGCGTCGACAATCGACGCGCAGGCCGAGCTCTTCGGGATCGCCGAATCCGTCCTCCATGGAACGGCCGACCCGGGGACCCAGTATTTCCCCCTCGTGGACGCCGATGGCGTCTTCCTCGGCACCCTCGGGAGCCAGGATCTCGCGAATTATCTTTCGCGAATGACGAGCGAAGACATCCGTTTGGCCGGCCAGCTCCAGGACCGGCTGATGGCGGGAAAGGATCTCACGGGCGGCAAAGGCTGGTTCATGGAAGCCTGGTCGCGATCGGCGAAGGGTGTGGGCGGCGACTTCTACTTTTCGCGGCTCCTCCCCGACGGTAGAGCCTTCCTCGCGTTGTGCGATGTATCGGGAAAGGGAGTCGCGGCCTCTCTTATCGTAGCCATGGTCTGGGGGATGCTGCAGATGTACGACTTCGGCTCCGGCCTCGAGGAACTCCTCATTCGGATCAACGAGTCGGTCATCGCGACCTTCCACCTCGAGAAGTACCTCACCGGGATTTTCATGATCTACGAACCCGGGGAGAGAAGGATTCTCGTCGCCGACATGGGGCATTCGCATGCCTTCTTGCTACGGGCCGGCAAGGCCTACCCGCTCCGGGGCAGACAGTCGAACCTTCCCGTGGGCATCGAGCACGAGATCAAGCCTCTCATCAGCGCGTGGAGGCTCGAGCCGGGGGACCTTCTCGTCGCCTATAGCGACGGCATCACCGAGCAGGAAAATCCGGAAGGCCTCGAATTCGGCGAAAGGCGGTTCGCATCCCTGGTGGCCCGGGCCGCCAAGGCGAACGAACGACTTGTGGCGCTCCTGCCCCGGGCCTTCGACGCGTGGAGGGACGGGACGCCGCAGCAGGATGACATGACGTTTTTGGCGATCAGCGTCGAGGGAAACGAAGACCGGTCAAGGATTCAGCAGGTTCTGCTGTGATCAAAACATAGGGGTGCGCGGATTGTGCGGCACGACGGCGGCTGGCGACGCGAGACTGCTCGAGATAGAGGGCATCAGCGATCTCTGAATTCGCCGCCTGAGATGGTGGGGCTTCCCGCCCAGTTTTCTTGCCAGAGAAGCGTTACTGCTCAATCAGGTGAATGGGGAGCTTTACGGCGAGTGGCGAAGTAAAGCCTAACTCTTGAGGTGGATTCAGCCATAGGGCTTTCGGTCGGCTTAAGCTTCTGGTATGTCTAAAAGATGGGACCCTGCATTCGTTGAATTGATGCTATGCTTGGAGCCAGGCAGATGCGAGGAGCCTGCATAATGAGAGCTGAGAATAAAGCTGACCATGAAGAGAGATCGTATGAGTGTTATTACCTATGGCATTGCCGCCTCGATTGTCCTTCTCGTAGCCTATTTTGATATCACTGAACGGCGTGCCCCCGATGTCTTGACGCTGGGGGGCCTGATTCTCATGCTGGTAGTATCAGTGTTCGAAGGGCGGGCCGCAGTCGTTTCGGCCCTGGTGGGGGCAGCGATAGGCCTCAGCGTATTGTTTCTTGCCCGCACGTGGACGAGACAGGGCCTTGGATTGGGAGATGTCAAGTTTGGAGCATTCCTCGGTGCGGCCCTAGGGCCACGGCTCATATTCCTTGGGTATTTTGTCTCGGCTGTGATCGCCTTGACGTATTTCGGCTATTGCCGTATGAAGAGAAGCCTTGATCAGGACGCTCGCATCCCCTTTGCCCCCTTTCTTGGCGCAGGGGCTGTAGTGGCCTGTATCATTGGGGCTTTGGTTCCCGGTTTTGTGGCGTAATGCAGGGGAATAATGAATCACCGAATAGCGCTTTTTTCCTTATGTCTGTTGTTCTGGCTCTTTCCCGCCCTGGGCCAAGGGACCCATATCAGTCACCTCGAATTTCGCAGTATAGCGATTACGGATATTCTCCTCGCTCTCGGAGAAGCAGGCCAGGTTTCGATTGTTCCCGATAGCACCATAACGGGGGCAGCGTCTTATTTTTTTTCAGACATGGATTTTCAGGACGCGCTCAAGAAGTTTGCCGCATCCTTCAATCTCTATATCAATATCAGAGACGGGGTGTATTTTGTCTCGAAGGTCGATGCCCGCTATGATGAGGCGACAGGCCTTGCGAGCCTGCAGGCCGAGGATGTCCAGGGCGCTCCCCTCCTCCGGGCCTTTTCCAAGGCGATCGGGAAGACCATTCTTCATGATGACCTTCCTCAAAAATCCATAAGCATCCACGCCACTGGATTGTCTCCCGCTGCACTCCTTGCAATCGTCGCAAAATCCTACCCCGATTTCAGTCTCGAGACGGCCGATTCGTACTTCTATCTGCGCCATGCTGACGCGGCGGCAAAAACAGCGAGCGCAAACGCTGCGAAAACTTCGGTCTTGCGGCACAACGGCGGGCTCTATTCATTCGACGGGGACAGGGCGAGCTTCCAGGATATCCTTACCTCTCTGTTTGCCTCCGAGAACCGCGATTATTCTTTCTTAACGAGGAATGACACGGTCATAACCGGGCTCAAGTTCCATGACAGGAGCTTCACTGAAGCCCTTTCCCTCATTCTGGAACAGGCCAATGCAGACTGTACCCTTGTTGGGAATACCTATTACATCTTCGAAATCCAGAGGAAGGATATCCTCAAAAAACTCAAGATGACCGTGGCGATTCCCATCGAGAATATGTCTGCAGCCGACATTCCCGCATTATTGCCTCCGGATTATGTTTCGACCGGAATGCTTCGCATCGACAGAACGAGCAATACTGTCTACCTCTCCGGAAGCCTTGAAGAAGTCAAACCCGTCCAGGATTTCATCAAACAGATTGATGTGAAACCAATTGGTCGAAAGTACGTACGCATTGATCTCAAGCAACTCAAGGCAAAAGATATCTTGTCTGCGCTCCCTACACGATTTTCATCCCTTTCTCCCATTCCCCTTCCGGATGATTCTGGTTTTGTGGCCTTGCTTTCAGACGGCATGGCCGCGGATTTACACGCCTATATCGATCTGATTGATCGGGGGAGTGTCTCCGCTCCAATCGTGCTCAAGTTCATCAAGACGGAGGATCTCCTCAAGAACCTGCCGCCCTCGGCATCGAAGGAAAACATCATCGATGGGGGGAATGGTTCCACGATTTTCTTCGTTGGATCGGAAGACAGACGCAGGGCATTTCTTGAGGATCTCTCCTACCTCGACAGGCCGAAGGCGCAGATCCGCTACGATTTGCTCGTTGTTCAGTATGAGGACACTGATTCAATGAATCTGACGGACGGGATCAGCTCGGGGCCAAATACCACCTCGAGCACTTCGCCGTTTTCAGTCATTTCAGCGCTTTCCGATGTCCTCAAGCTCAACTTGAATGTTATATCCGAGTTCGGCTATCTGTTTGCCGCAACCCTTCAAAGCGGCATAAAGAACAATCGGGCACAGGTATTCGCTGATACGACTCTTTTTGGGACCGTCGGCAAGGATGTGAAGTTTCAAAACACGACAACCTATCGCTACCTGGATACAACAACCTCATCAACGGGAGTGACCACCTCAACGACCCGTGAGATTAGTTCCGGTCTCATTATCACTCTGAACAGCTGGATCTCCGGTGACGGCATGATCACCACCGACCTGAGCGCAACACTCTCTCAGAAGGCGGCGGATAATTCGAGCTCCGCATCGTCTTCTGCGACGGCGCCCCCGACGACATCCGAACGAGTACTTTCGACGAATGTTCACACGCCTTCGGGCGTTCCCATTGTTATCGGTGGCCTGCGGGAATTGAAATCGGGAACGGGCACAAGCAAACCATCTCTTCTTGGAGAAATTCCTTTCCTCGGCAAAGCCTTTGAGCAGAGGGCGGACACACAGTCCGATTCGGAAATCGCCATTTATCTCGTTCCCTATCTCACCGTTGATGAGGTTGCCGATGGGAGCCAGGGCTTTATCCTGGAGCACCTGTACGACACCTGCGTAAAGGGCTACTGACTTGGGTGATGGCCTGATATCCCTCGACCAGTACGACCCTCTCCCGTCGGGGAAGGATCAATATTCGCTCGAATTTATGAGAGAGTGGCAAGCGATCAAGCTTCTCGATTCTGACAACAGGGTGCTGATCGGTGCGGTTGATTCAAGACGCGCGGAACTTCTGCAACGGCTCGAACGATTTCACCGGAAGCCGATCGAAGTGCTTCCCATCGCCTCTGCCGATCTTTCTGCCTATTTGGGGCGCGAGATGGCAGGGCCGCACAAGACGGAAGCGAGTCCGCGGGAAGAGGACGAGCGGCTCACCCTCGATCGCCTGGCAAACGATGCGCCCATCGTCAACCTGGTCAACAGTCTTCTCATCGACGCGGTGCGCCTCGGGGCATCGGATATTCATATCGAGGCCTTCGACAGGCAGCTGCGCGTCCGCTACCGTCAGGACGGGCTTCTCCGAATTCACGCCGAGTTCGAAAGCTCCCGATTTCCCGCCATTGCCTCGCGCATTAAGATCATGGCCAACCTCAATATAATGGAACGTCGCCTGCCCCAGGATGGTCGCATTACCGTGGCGGTCGGCGGCAACCATGTAGATATGCGCGTCTCCATTGTCCCCATCGCCCGCGGCGAATCCATCGTATTGCGGGTATTCGGGACGAACGAAGGACCCAGGAGCTTTGATGAATTAGGCATCGAGCCAGAACGAGTCGCCGCTATAAGGGCTTTTTATCGTATTCCTCATGGCCTCATCCTCGCGACAGGCCCGACGGGCAGCGGGAAGACCACGACCCTCAATGCGATGCTTAGGGAGCTCAAATCGGACGAACTCAAGATCATCACGATCGAGGATCCAGTCGAATACCTCGTGGATGGCATTGCGCAGATTCAGACCAACGAGCAAATCCATCTCACGTTCGACACGATCCTCCGCCGGGTTCTTCGTCAGGACCCCAACGTCATCATGGTCGGCGAGATCCGTGATTCTCCGACCGCCGAGCTGGCACTGCGCGCAGCTTTGACGGGGCATCTTGTGCTATCGACCCTTCACACCAACGACAGTGTTTCCTCGATCACCCGACTTCGGAACATGGGAGTTGAACCCTACCTTATTGCCTCAACGCTGCGGGGAGTTATCGCGCAACGGCTCGTGCGGAGGCTCTGCCCTGACTGCAAAACAACGAGGATGCCCACGGCCGCGGAGCGAACGCTATTCAAACGCCATGGGCTTGTCCCGACGATGATCCCTGAGGCGGTTGGGTGCAAAAAATGCGGAGGGAGCGGCTATCGGGGCCGAATTGCCCTAATCGAGCTTCTTACGATGGATGAAGGACTTGAAGAGCTGGTACTCTCCGGAGCGAGGGCCCCTGAAATCAGGGCTTTCCTCTCCAATAGGGGCGTGATCTCGTTGGCAGCCGACGGGCTTGGCAAGGTTATCGCCGGCCAGAGCACGCTCGGCGAGGTTGAGCGGGAAGTGGAGCTCTAGCGATGGCCCGCTACTTATGCAGAATATCCGATGCCACCGGTGCTATCCGGATAGAAGAACGCGAAGCCCGCGATGAAGATGCGCTCCTTGCCGAAATATCCCACGGCAAAAATTTCCTGATCTCTTTTTCGCTCGATGACGGAACGGGTAAGGTCAAGAGGCATCGGCAGTATTCCGAAAAGACCGTGCTTGAGTTCACCAGGGTACTGGCTGTCCTCCTTGATGCCGGTCTATCGCTCGAGAGCGCCCTCGACGTGGCGGCGGGCATCTTCAAGGCCGGTGCCTCGGGTAAGCTGGTCGCCGAGCTCCTGGAGGGTGTGCGGAAAGGGGAAAGCTTTTCCGCTCGACTTGAATTGTTCGGAGCGACTTTTCCTCCGGTGTATCGCGGCATGGTCAGGATTGGCGAACGGACGGGGAGGCTGGAGCCGATGTTCCTGAGGATTGCGGCTTACATGGAGGAGCAGAAGAAGCTGAGCGACAAGGTGAAGGGCGCGCTTATGTACCCTTCGCTCGTGCTTTCGCTCGTGGTGCTCATGATTCTCGGTATCGTGCTATTCCTCGTTCCCGGTCTGCGAAGTCTCTTCGGGAACTTGGGGACCGGGCTCCCGCCGCGAACCGCTTCCGCGCTTGCCTTTATGAATGTTTTTGCCTGGGGCCTTCTTGCCGCTGGGGCTGTGGGCGTGGCTTTCTTTCTTGGTGCGCGTTCGGTCCGGGCTCATGGCGGTTCTCCCGCCATCGCAATCGACCGTCTCTCGTCTCGTGTCCCATTTCTCGGTCGCTATGCGATGCTCAGGGAGTGTCTGTCGTTCTCCTTCGCGATGGAGACGCTCGTGGCATCGGGGATCGCAATCGAAGATGCGCTTGAAGAAAGCACGAGCGTGCTTCGCAATGCGGCGATGGAAGCCGATATCATCTCGATTCGGACCTCGATCCTTGCGGGCACCGCCCTTTCTGCCGCATTTGATGGAAGCCCCTCCTTTCCTCCGGAGTTCGCTCGCTGGGCTGCCGTCGGAGAGAGGACAGGCAAGGTGGATTCCATTTTCTCGCAGACGAGAACCTATTTTCAGTACGAACTTGACCGATGGACGACACAGTTCATGTCGTTGATCGAGCCTGCCCTCATTATTGCGGTGGGGGCGATACTCGTTACGATCATTCTGTTGTTCATCGTGCCATTTTTGACATCATTTACCGCCATCACCTGAATGATGAGAAGGGGAGAGCCACATGACCAAACACAGGAGCCTCAAGCCGACAGGCAGGGAGGACGCGTGGACGTTCATAGAAACACTCATCGTCATCACCATCATTCTCATCCTCACGTCGGCCGTCGGCTTTGCCGCGTTTCGCTATATAGACCAGGCACGGGTGGCCGCTACGAAGTCGCAGATTGAAACCTTGTCGACGGCCTTGAACAGTTATTTTTTCGACTGCGGCATCTATCCGACGCAGGACCAGGGGCTTTCCGGACTCTGGATCAAACCAGCCGGGGCGCCCGATACGTGGAAGGGGCCCTATCTTCAGAAGCCGGTCCCCAATGATTCCTGGGGGCGACCGTTCGAGTACACGGTACCTGGTCCCAATGGCCTACCCTTTGGCATCAGGTCACTGGGTTCCGACGGGGCGGAGGGAGGCGATGGAAGTGCGAAGGACCTCAGTTCTTGGGAGTAAGGCTAGGGAGGGTGCATCGATCCTTTTGGATGCGGTCATTGCCATTCTTATTCTCAGTATCGGGATCGGGGCCGCGGCCTTTTCTCTCGCAGCCACGACCAGGCGTGGGGCGGAGGCACTCCCCCGGGCAGTCTCCCTCCTCAAGGAGAACGGGACTCACGAAACCGCCGCCTTCGATGCACGCTAAGCGAGGAGAACGCGACTTGGCATTCACCCTTGTCGAGGCTGCCGCCGCGATCGCGGTATTGTCGCTGCTCGCGCTCATAGGCTTCACGGCGGTAACCTCGGCGAGCGCGAAAGCGGCGCACTATCTCGGCGAAGCGACATTTGCGCATCGCCTGGTATCCCTGGATGCGACGCTTCGGGCAAGTCTCGCACGGGTGAAACCTCCTTTCTGGGCGACAGCGGCATCGGTCGAGGTGTCTTCCGAAAGCGCTCATGTTTCGTACCTTGATGGAGAGTCTTCATCCGTGCTCGAGATCTCAAGCGACGGAAGAACGATTTCCTTTGTTCTGCCGGAAGGCAGACAGCTGATTGGCCCTTTTGACGGTGTTGAGTTCCGTCTTCTGAGCAACGCGGACGGAAGCCCCATAGGGCTCGCCGTTCGTGTGGCGCGGGGGACCTACTGGTACGAAGCCAAGGCAGTCTTCTCATCGATTGCCCTCTATTTCAAAGAAGGTTCCTGATGTCGGACCATGCATCCTCATCGCTCACCGCGCTTGTGGTCGTGCTTGTGTGCGTCATACTGAGTAGCGCCGCCGCCCTCGCCGTCGGTGCCATGACGAGCGAGACGGCACGGGCGACCGCGCGCCAGTCCGCGCGGGCTGCCTGCGATGCCGCTCTCGCTGACTGGATTTCCCTTTATCACCGGGGGGCCGGAGAGGTTGATTCACCATTCGAGGCCTATGCCGTTTCTATGGTGCTCGATGGCGCGACCGTGGTTCCTGAGGATGTTTCGAGCCGGATCAATATGGCGTGGGTGCGCCCCGATCTCATTGGCAGCGTGAACCTGTCTCCTTATTTCCGCCCTGGTGTTTCATCTGACCTGCGGCAATATAGGGAAGGATCTGGTCCTATCGAGGGCAAGGCAGTGAATCCCTTATTAACGTCCGATGCGGCAAGGACCATACTGACCGATTATTCGTATGCCGATCTCAACACGAGCGACGCGCAGGCCATCGAGAAACTTTATGCGGCACGGACGGACGATGTGGGAAGAGCTCATACGCTTCGTGCCTTCATAGCAGCAGAGGCTTCCTCGTATCATCGCATTACGCCTGGAGATCTCTCAACGATTCTTGATCCGCACTTCGGAGAGGTTTTTCCGGTCATCTGTGTCGCCCCTCCTTACAACGTCAACTTCGCGCCAATTGAAATTATTCAGGCGGTGCTCGCGCTGCCTGAAGTCGGCATTGTCGACTTCGCGGACAGGGCCAAGGCCCTGGTGAACGCCCGCGCTTCCGGCCGCGTCACCATGAACAGACTTTATGTCATTCTTGGTGTTCCCAAAGAGAACTCGGTATACGACTATCTTGGCGCCGCGACCTGGTTCTGGAAGCTCACAATTGAGGCGCAAGGTACGACCTTAGGGGCCATTGTTGCGCGTATTCCCCCATTCCCCGGCTATGAACTCAAGGCGGAAAAGGAACCCGAGCTCCGCCTCGTGTCGAGGAGATTCCTCTGATGAAGGTACACTACACGGACAAGGGCTTCGATGTACCGCTGCTCGAAGACGAAGCAATTCTCGTAACACTCTGGTCGCGCGAAACGCATGTCATGGAACTGCCGCCACTAGCTCCAGCCGATGCGGAAAGTGCCGCGAGTTTTCGGGCACGGGCACTGCACCCTGGAAGCATCGATGAGGTTCTTATCTGTCCGCGCGTGGTTACCGCAAGCAGGGCATCTGCCGCCATGGTACATATTGTCGCCCGTGACCCTGTCGGAAGCATTGCATCCGCTCGAAGTGTCCTGGTTCCTCAAGATTTTTCGTTCTTGTCTTCGAGCCGCAGGGAAAGGCTCGACCTTTATCTCACGCCAGACTGGCTTGAGTGGATGCACTTTTCGGAAGGACTTCCGAAGGCTTCGGGATCGGGCGAATGGGAAAGGCCATACTCGGACCTTGTCAAGCAGTTTGCGCTTCCTGAAGCTCCCGCATGCAGCATCTGGTGCCCGGAGGGAATGAGCGAAGACGCCCATTGGCTTTCCCGTATGCTTGCCCCCCGCTACAAGGCCTGCGGTATCAGATTCTATGAATCACACGCCGCTTCCGTCATCGCGCATGGCGCCAACTCTTTCGGCCGGAGAAAGGACGTTCAAAAAAGGAGAAAAATGGCGTTTGCTGGCCTATTCGTCCTCGTGGACATAATGCTTGCCATCTCCCTTGGCTCTATGGATCTGGGGGCACTTCAGGGTCACATACGAGAACTCAAGGGTGAACAACAACGCCTCACGCGCGTCATGTCCGAGGCCGCCGCAGTCAAAGCACGTATAGCAGCATACGGAGAGGTCAAAGAAGGGGCGAAGGATCCGACGCCATACAGTGTCATTGAAGGCCTCGCTCGTGCGCTTCCAAAAGACTGTATCATGACTTCGGTCCAGGTGGAGGGAGCAGTATTCCGTGTCTCGGGGATCTCGGCGGACGCCTTCGCCCTTGTTCCCGCCCTCGGGGGCGGCGGATTTTCCGACCTCACGCTTGAGCAGGCTCTGCCTCTGCAGGGGACGCGACGGTCTTCGTTCACGATTTCCGGGAAATACAGTCCATGACCCCAGGTGAACGCAAGCTGATTGGTCTCCTTGGCGCGATCGTGGCTATTGTGATGCTCGTTCTCGGAATACAAGCATACGTCAGCTATCTGTCTACCCAGGTCGGCATTGTCGGGACACTTGAAAAGGACATCGCCAAAATGAGGGCCATCGAAGCGGCCCTGCCTGCGGAGGCGGCGCGTCTTGTCGATATCGAGCGACGGTCCACGGCCGGTCGCTCGGGCGATGAGCCAAAGGACATTTATGAGGCCGCGCGAATCTTTGAGCGGAGCCTAAAAAAGAATGGGCTTGAAAGCGAGCGAGCGGGTGTCTCGGGTGATGGAGCGCAGGCGATCTTTGATACCGTGTTCAAAGGCGATGTCGAAGGGATTCTTTCGGTATTTCGGGAAATTTCCGCAATGAGGGATGTGGTACTGCTCTCGGCCCGAATCGATGTCAATTCCAAAGAGGGAGGGGCGGAAGCCAGGCTACGGATGAAATATGAAACGCAGAAATGAGATCATGCTTATGGGAGCACCCATGGCGATATTTATATTGCTTGTTGTTCTCGTTTTTCGGTCGCTGCATACTCCGCACACTTTCCAGGGCTTGCCAAATGAATCGCTTCCGCAGAGTCCCCAAACGAAACCCACCGTTCTTTCGGATACCCTCGAGGCCCATGAACTTTCGCCTTTGGAACTCAGCCTGCGATTTTTCCATCCAGCAGCCATCCCCGCTCCTCCCGCTCCGCCGCCGGCGCCGCGTCCCATCGTGTCGGCTTCTTGGCTCTCCTACCTCGGCGAGATCGGAATTGACGACTCGACGAAGTATATGTTCAAGGATTCCCGCAGCAATCATGTAGTGACCCTCTCTACGGGAGAAAGGAAAGAAGGATGGCAATTGGAGGCCGTGAGCGCTACAGAGTTCATTGTCGACGTGGAAGGGTCGCGCTATCGGGTAGCCTTTTCGCACTGATGGTTCTGCTGCTTTCCTGTACGACGGCGGCGAAACGGCTCGATAACATCGAGACCGGCGCCTCGCTCTACGGAACGCTGTACGATACTGACAGCAAGCCGGTCTCCGGCTGTCGGGTGACGCTCGATGGCGAGAAAGAAAAGGGCTCCGAGACCGTCGTATCCGATATCAATGGGCGTTTTTTCTTCGACTTCGTGACCTATAGTGACCACCATTTGGCGTTTCAGAAAGAGGATTACGAGGCGTATACAATGGACCTCGACTTCCTGTCGAAAAGCCAGGTCGTCTACGCACGAGTCGTGTCCCGTTCGAGCCTCATCGATGCGGTGTCAAAGGCCATCGGGAACAGGAATTGGGAAGAAGCCACAAGGCTCCTGTCGCGGGCCAAGGCCATCAAGGCAGAGGAGCCCTTGTCCGGGTATCTCTCCGCAATTATCGACTTCAGGCAAGAAAACTATGCAAATGCGGCGGAGCTGCTCGAGAGGCTCGTGGCGCAGGACTATCACGAACCCTATATCTATCGCTTTCTTGGGGATATTTATGAAAACCATCTTAACTCGCCTGAAAAGGCGCTGGTGAATCTGGACGCGTTTCTCAAATTGCGAGAGGACGCCGACGTACGGGAACGGGCGGAAAGGCTCAGGGGAAGCCTTCGAGGACAGGACGTTCCCAAGAGTGACTAAGCTTCGTAACCGCAAAGTTCCATAAAAAAAATACCGACGGATAACTGGCGCGCCGCGAACTACCGTGTTACAGTGATATTATCCTAATAGTATGCGCAGGTAATAAAGTTAACAAAATATGACATAGGCGGTTGCTCTATGAAACGGAGCCAGTCTCAGGCCCTGCTGCTTGGCAGTATCGCAGGAATCGCATTGTTTTCCCTTCTCGGTTGTTCGCTTGATGGAGCGGGCATCAGTGTTTCGTCTGCGACTTCACATTCCTTGACAATAAGCAACAGCAGCAGTTCCGCCCTGTCTTTCGTCCGCTGGACGGACGGCAAGGGCGTCAAGCAGGTGTTTTCCCCCGACACGATCTATGACGCGACCCTCCAGAAAACGGTAGGCGGGATGCTTCCCGGTTCTAAGGCAACGCAGGCGGTTGCGCCGGGCAGCAATCCGCTTCTGTTTTTCTTTGCCGACGGGGGTGTGGAATACCGGACGGTCGGCGTCGTGACGGTCGATTCATCCGCGAAGGAAACCATTTTCGTGCTCACCGATGCGACGGCTACTACGATCAATCAGTAGAGGTGCCTGCGATATTTTGATGCAATCATGCACGAATCATCACGAATCATCAAGAGACATCATGAAACGGGAGAAGAAATGAAAAACAATCAGAGAATGGCAGCATTCGCGATGGTTCTTCTCTGCACCACCCGGATGTGGGCAGACCAGGCGACAGCCGACGCGCAGGCTGCGATCACCGCAGCGTCGAAGGCTATCGATGTCATGACCGGCACCGGCGGGTCGCTGCCCACGGCGATCGCCGCTGGGGGAAAGGTCTTGCCGGGGGCGGCGGTGGCCATGGCCCAGGGCATCTCTGACATTCTCGGGACGGAACAGGGAGCGGCGGGAATGGCGGCCGCTACGATCGCCGCGAGCGACGCCACCAATGTACTACTGGGGGCCGCCTCGGGCCTGGCGATGCTGCAGGCGGCATCGGGCGGTGGAACGCAGGCGCGGTTGGCGGTTGGCTCGTTCTCCCTCGCGGTGGAAGATTTGTCGTATCGCTCAGATGGCCTAAAGGTCGAGTTCGCGCGAAACTACGAAAGCAGACGGACTGCGGGGCATTCCCTGGGCACGGGCTGGGTGTTTTCCTACGATACGCGGGTGCTACGGGGTACGGATAGGGATGCCGCGGCAACGCTCGAGTATCTGACCGGACGAGCGGACGCGATCGCCAAAGAGCAAGCTGACAAGGCGAAAGCACGCCAGGTCATGCTCGACAGGATCGATACGGCGAAGGTCGCGGTGCTGGCGGCCGAGAACGATGCGTCGGCGGCCCTGACGCTCGCCGATGAAGCGGTTCGTCTGGCCTATTTGACCGGCGACCTGACGCTACATGCCAGTGCGGACAAGGTGGAAACGGACGCGCAGGGCATCAAGTCGGAGATAGACGGTCCTGACGGCATGCTGACGAACCTCGCCGCCGCGCGCGTGAAGCTCGTCTCGAGCCAGGACGATCTGGACGGCCTCACCCCCGTCATAAACGATGTCGCCTCGAAGTCCGACGCCTACGGCAAGGTTGCCATGCTCGCCGCGGCGAACCATGCGCTCAACCGCCTCGTCGCGAATTCAGGCGATCCGGAATACGAGCAATACACAGGAAATGGAACGGCGGTCCTCGTCGACGAGGCGGGGTCGCCCCACATGTACAGGATGACGGAACAGGCTTCGATTGACTCGGTGATCCGCCTCCCCGACAACTCGATCAACTACTACCCCTTGGGCTCGGCGATGCAGGCGGCCGAGCCGACCGACGACAGCCTCGAACTCAAGCCCGACGGAAGTTATGTCAGGACGAAGAAAGACGGCACGAAATACCTGTACAGCTACCTCGGCCAACTCGTGCGGATCGTTGACACGAACGGGAACGGACTCGCCTTCGGCTACTCGTCCGCCTCGGAGCTCGTGAGCATCACCGACGACTACAACCGCGAGACGAACATTGAACGCCAGAACGGCCTGATCGCCCTGATCACCGATCCGGCCTCGCGGACCGTGGCCTACGGATACGACGGCGACGGATATCTTGCGTCGGTTCGGGATACGGGCCGAGCGACGGTTGCCTATCGATACACGGACAAGCGGCTCACGAATATTGTCAATCCCGACGGGAGTTCGCGGACCTCTGTATATGAAGACAAGGATGGGCGGACAGTCCTTACGAGTGTCGCGGACGAGGAAGGGAAGTCGGAGAAGTACCGCTACTTCGACGGCTACACGGAGGCGGAAAATGCCGCGGGAATCGTGGAAAAACACTATTTCGACGATCGGTTCCGGGAGAAGAAGATCGAGTATGCCGACGGCGGAGCTACGGAGTTCGCCTACGACGGAAAGGATAACCTCACGGATCTGTGGGAAGAATGGGACGGCCAGAGTCATCATACCAGTTTCACCTATGACGATGCCCGGAATCGTCTGAGTGCGACCTATCCGGACGAAAAGGTACACGAAAGCTGGACATACACAACCCTCAACAAGGTCGCCACTCATGTCGAAAAGAACGGAGAGACCACTGCGTATACCTATGATGACGAGGGGAATCAGCTCTCCATCGATTATCCCGGCCCCGACGAGAAATTCTCCTACGACGAGCGGGGTCGATTGACCCGGCGGGTCGATCGGAACGGGTCCTCGACGACCTTCGGATATGATCGGAACGGCTACGTCTCGATCGTGCGGCATCCGGTGACGGCAGTGGATGGCACGACCACGGACGTCATCGAACGCTATACGAATGACGCGATCGGCGAGGTGCTCGTCTACACGGATGGCGAAGGCACGACGACCACCTCCGAGTACAATGGCGACGGCAAGGTCACCCGCGCCATCGACATGCACGGGAAGACGGAGTCATTCGAGTACGACAACCGTAAGGACCTCGTGAAGAGGACCGACAAGCTCGGGAACGCAACACGCTACTACTATGACAAGCGGCATTTGCTCCTGCGGGTGATCAACCCGCTGGGGGAGGTCGTCGCCTATGAATACCGCGACGACGGGAAACCGACAGCCAAGGTTCTGGGGAAGATAGAGGAATCGTCGCAGCCTGCGACGTCGTCGAACACGGCGGACGCGGTGGGGAGCGGCGCGATGACGCTGGCCGAAGCTGCCGCCGTCTCGGTGGGGCAGATCGACGGGGCTGGCCGGTCCCAGCGTCTCGGGGCACTCGCCTCGGCGACCGGAGTCGCCGCGAAGCCCGCCGCTGTCAGCGACGGCGTGATCGACGGCCATCCCCTGGTCACCTGGGAGTCGCGCACGGTATTTGACTATGACGGGCGCGGCAATCTGAAGAGCCGCCTCCAGGTGGAGACGAGCATCTCCGAGTTGTTCACCTACTACGAGAACGGCCTGCCAAAGCGCTCCGTCGACGGCGCCGGTAACCCCACCGATTACGGCTATGATGTCATGGGCCGGCTCAAGTGGAACCAGGACGCGCGGGAACAGCGGTCCTGGTTCAGCTACTGGCCTTCAGGGAAGACCAGGACCGTCAAGGACCGGAACGGCAATACGACAAGCTTCAATTATGACGCGAACGACCGCCTCGTGGAGAAGATCGACCCGCTCCTGAAATCGGATCAATACGACTACGACGGGAACGGGAACCTCGTGTGGCACAGGGATCGAAATACGGCCGAGACGACAATGGAGTACGACGAGTTCAATCGGCCAAAACTCGTCACGGGACCCAACTTCCCCGCGGATACCGTCAAGGCCCAGGAACGGTTTTTCTACAACGGACGCGGCCAGCTCGTGAAACGCGTCGACAAGAACGGCCAGCCCACCACGTACACCTACGACGACCTCGGCCGGCTCCTGACGACGATCGACGCGCTCGGAAAGACAATGACCTATGGCTACGATGACGCTGGCAACCTCACGAACCGGACGGACCGGCGGGCGAACACCTGGCAGTACCAATACGACGCCCTCGGAAGGGTGCAGACGGCCGACGATCCTTATGAGAAGGCGACGAGCTACGAGTACTCGATCTTCGGGAGCCTCGGGTCGAAGACCAACGCGTTAGACGAGACTTGGCAGAACGAGTACGACGCGGCGGGCCGGCTCATCGCGACCATCGACCCCCTTCTCGCGAGGACCGAGTATACCTACGACGGCAACGGGAAGCCCCTCACTGTGAAGGATCCGGTAGGCCGCGTGACGACCTATACCTATGACGAGCTCGGCCGCCTTTCGACCGAAGCCCGCGGCTCGCAGGCGCAGATCGCCTACGGCTATGACAACGAGCGGAACCTCACGACTATCACCGATCCGACGGGCGCGGTGTACCAGTATTTTTACAACGAACTCGACCTGCCGAAGACCGAGACCAATCGCCTGAATGTCTCGCAATCGTATACGTACTACGACGACGGCAGACTCAAAACAAAGACGGACTTCGGCGCGACTCCCATTTCCTACAAGTACGACGCCCAGGGGAACCGGACCGAAGTGGACCACGACGACGGGACGAAAAGCCTCTTCTCCTACGACGCGATGGGCAACCTCACGAAAGCCTCCAACGCGGCGCAGGCCTACGAGTTCGACTACGATCCCCTCGGTCGCCTGAGCGCGGCGAAAAACCTCGACCTCGGGGAACAGATCACCTACAGCTACGATGAGGAAGGCAACCAGACGGACCTCGCCTGGCACGGCGGGAAGCGGACGATCACGAAGAGCTACGGAAAGGCTGGAGAGCTTCTCTCGGTGGTCGACAGCGAGGGCGGCATGACGGACTTCAGCTACGACGACGTCCTCCGCGAAATCAACCGAAAACTTCCGAACGGACTCGTGCAGGTGAAAGGCTACGACCCCGCGGGCCGCCTGACCGTGGCGAAGACCATGGGCGGCCCCTTCGACGAGGCGGGCAAGCTTTCGAACGAGGCCTACGTCTACGACGCCTCGGGGAAGAGGACCTATACGGTGGACGAAAAGGGCAGGATAACCGCGTACAGGTACGATGACGCCGGACGACTCGTGGAGGTCCTGTATCCCTTCAAGAGCGGAAAGGTAGCGGCGGACTTCGATGAACGCTTGACAATGGGCCTTTTCCCTCAGTTCGAGAACGGTGTACCGACGCAGACGGGGAACCCGAAGCTCCATCTGGGCTTCAGCGTGCCCGACGTGCCCGGCTTCGACGAGGCAGGCTTCGAATCCGAGCTGCAGGGCTCCCTCGACGACGAGGACGCGATAGCGAAGGCCTACCTCGGCATAAGCGCGCAACCCGGCGGCGAGTGGAAAGTCACGCCCGGCGACGGCGCGACCCCCTTCGCGAAGCAGCTTCAGCCGAGCGGCACTGAGCCCGCGATGATCCGGGCCGCGGCCGTACGCGCGAACGGCCGGAACACGAGCATCGACACCCAGCCCTACCTCTGGGACGAAACCTACAGCTACGACAGCCGGAACAACCGTGAGGCGAAGGCCAACGGCTGGGGCCGGATCGATTACGCCTACGACGCCGAAAACAGACTGACCGGCGCGGGAAAGCGCAGCTACACGAACGACGCGAACGGCAACCTCGTCGAGGAAGTGCTAGGGAGCATAAAGGCAGAGTACGCCTACGACTTCGAAAACCGCGCGGTTGACGTGTACAGCCAGATGACAGGCTTCGTGGGCAAGGGGAAAGGCTCGGTCTGGACCTTGCAGGCGGGCGTCCGCTACGAGTACGATGCCCTTGGTCGGCGCGTATCGCGGACCGAGTATGACACGATAACGCGGGGCCAGAAACGCCAGCGGGAGTGGAACGCAGGAACGGCGATGGACTACCTGTATGACGGCACGTCGATGAACGTCCTTGCGGAGGCAAGGGAAGAGAACTTCGCGGGCGAGGACTTGCCCCTGCCCTATCAGCCCTGGAACGGCGACCGGGAACGCGATGGACACGGGAAATCGAAGGGCTGGCCGGGCTCCCGGTCGGACCACTTCTACGAAAGCGGCACCTTCCATCCCGAGAGCGAGTACGTGTACGGGAAAGGCGGAATACTGGAGCGTATCGACTTCGATACGGCGCACTACCGGAGCGCGGTGAAGGGGGACGCTCAGTATTATGCGCTCGATATCCTTGGCTCGGTAATGATGACGACCGACAAGGACGGCGGACTCCGCGACCGCTACGAGTATGACGCCTATGGACAGGCCTTTGAAGGGAGCTTCAGGCGGATCAACGACCTGGGGTACAACGGGAAGAGGACGGACCCGACGACAGGCCTCGTGGACTACGGGTTCAGGGACTATGCGCCGAGGCTCGGGAGGTTTACGACCGCTGACCCGGTGAAGGATGGCCTGAATTGGTATGCGTATGTGAATAATGACCCTATGAACGCAACAGATCCGACAGGGTTGAATACTTCGGGGGATGGATCGGATCCTATAAAGAATGGGGATGTAGTCTATGAGCATGATCATACAGTCGAATATCATGGTAATAGGGAATACGATGGGAATGACGCCGGAGTAGGTTCTCTGCCGACTTTAACAGGATCCGCAACACCTCAATCCCAAGGCCTCGTACTAAATGCTGCTACTCAGACTTCGGTAAGTTTGTTCGGATTGACACTTGGAATTGGGACGAATGCGGGAGTTAACATAGGATCGAATGGCGGCGCTGCTGGGCTAGGTCTGCAGATTGGCCTGGGGAATAGTAGCCAAGGGTTCATGACTTTCAATCAACTCAAGGCATTTTTGGGGCCTGCAGGTTTCAGTATGGAATGGCACCATATTGTTGAACAGGCTCAAATCAAGGATTCGCGGTCAGGGTTTGCTCCAGAGGTAATACAAAATCCGGGTAATATTATCTCGCTTGTTGCAGAGACTCACACTAGAATTAGTGCATACTATTCTTCGAAGCAGCCTTTCACGGATGGCCAGACAGTGAGGGATTATCTTGCTGGAAAGCCATTCGAATATCAATTTGGTTTTGGAATTGATATTCTTAGGCAATTCGGCGGCATCCCGTGATGGAGATCTATATGCCCAAAACTGGAAACATAAGTGATGAGGAACTGCTGCTCATGTATGCTGAGTTATCTATGCGGCATGGCGAGGCAACAGAAGCCGGTAACTATAAGGCGGCAAACAAGGCGCACGATGAGCTTCTGAAAGTCTATGACCGGATAAGGAATCGGGGAGAAGCATGTCTTTACAGATTGATTCCATTGTTGCAGTCCTCTCATCCTGGTACCCGCCTCTGGGCCTCCTCTCACTGTTTGTCGCTCGTGGGGAAAGAGGCAGAGGTCGTCCTTGAAGAACTTGCCAAGATCCCAAGAAGCTTCTTAGCTTTCTCTGCGAAAAAGACGCTAGAGGAGTGGAGATCGGGAAATCTGCATTTGTAAATCACCCACGGGCGTGACGCACCCGTAGAGTCTGACCCTCGCTAAAATTCGCCCCTCAATGCCCGCCGCGCTCCGCGCGCAGGATATCAGAAGCGCCCCGTCCATGGGGCGCTTGTATTGGCGGGCACTGCGTAAACCCGGAACTTGCGCGCAAGCTCGCTCAGCTCGCCTGCGCACAAGTCACGGGTTCACGCCGGGGCCTGGTTGGTCGAGGTAGGCCGACTGCCTCCCAAGCAGTAGGTCGCTTTATGCGCGAGTCTT